>Ga0233425_10000075_pt1 | contig 243127 bp, 219 predicted proteins | sample Watercolumn_Towu_2_FD_181712 | JGI IMG/M metagenome (GOLD analysis project Ga0233425, IMG submission 181712) | Freshwater microbial communities from Lake Towuti, South Sulawesi, Indonesia - Watercolumn_Towuti2014_140_MG | ecosystem: Environmental > Aquatic > Freshwater > Lake | place...
AGTCGTATTGTTATAGCCCGCAAATCCCTTGAATGTCCCCCCGTTTCTAAACTGAACCCCAGCGTGACCGGCAGAAGCAGGATTCACCCAGATGTAGTTATCATTAACATCCAGTTTCGCCCCCGGATTCGTCGTCCCGATGCCCACGTTGCCGCCAGTAATCCCTAATTGCCCAGCACTATTCACGCTGAAATCAACATCAGCAACAGCAGGGTATGTAAGTCTTAATTTATTCCCTGTCCCATAACTTTGTATTGTTTGAGTTGTGGGTAATGTTATCCCCGATGTTCCACCAGCCGCTAAGATACCACTGCTGAACTCACCAATACCATTAACCTCTAACTTATAATTTGGCCCCGTCGTCCCGATGCCGACGTTGCCGCTTGTTGCTTGAAGAGAAAGGTTGCCGGTACTTTGAAGCTGGAGGACATTGTTTCCGGTGATATAGGAGATTTCCCCTTCGTCGGCGTCGGCGGTTCCGAGGTGAAGGGTTTCGGCTCCGAGCCAGAGATTGGCCCAACGCGCGCCGTCGGAGCCAAGGTCGTGGTCATCATTGGAGTCGGGCAGAAGATTGCCATTCATTGTGAGACCCGAATTCAAGGTGAGGGTTCCACCGATATACGCATTGTTGGCCGTATAGAGGCCGTAGGTGTCGTCATAGCCGAGATACCCCGAGGTGGTTCCATCGGTGCCGTAGACTCCGTATTTGACGCCTGCGATATAGGCTCCATAGGAGAGAGCGGTGGAATTCGTGATATTCAAGCCCCGGGTGGTGGTTGAGTCGGCGATGTCGAGGCGGTAGGTGGGACCTGTCGTCCCGATGCCGACCCCGACATCCGTCAGGGCAAGTGTTGCCGCCGCGCCGTTTCTGGCGATGTTGAGGTTTCCATTGCTCAAAACCGAAAAGGTTTCGTAATTGCTTCCGTCGTATGCAATTTTGAATTGGGGAGTCGCTGTGCCCAGTACCGACAGCTTGCTGTCTGGTGCTGTGGTCCCGATGCCGACGTTGCCGGAGGATAATATTCTCATTGCTTCATTCCAACTCGAAGCCCCATTCCTTACATTGAATATCAAATTTCCATATGCATTGCCGCCCAAACTTCCCAATTGCTGACTTGTAATTTGCGCTGTGCTGCTATTGTTCCAGTTCGCATTCGTCTTGAAAGAAAGCGCGCCCGTGTATGATCCGCTGCCAGTATCATTATTCATCAGCATCAAGTTTCCAGCCGCGCTATTTCCGCTTACATTTACGTCCCCGCATCCTGCGCCCCCGACCGCGCAACTTCCGCCCGTTCCAATAATAGCCGCCCCATTCACATCCAATTTATACTGCGGACTCGTCGTCCCGATGCCCACGTTGCCATTGAACGCCGCCACCGCTCCGGAGATGGTTGCGGGATCGTATCCGACGCCAAGAAGTTGGTTGGACCCGAGATAGACGTCGTCCCCCGCCGTGGCGGGAGATAGGTTGGTTGAAGTTCGGCTCCAGAATCCGACTGTCCCCGAAGAGGAGCCGGTGATGTTTCCGGTGCAAGTGAAATTTCCCGTGGCATTGTCCACCGTGCAACCGGTCAAGCCCGAGCCTCCGGCGAGGAGGATGTTTCCGGTTCCTTGGGCGGCGATGTTCACGTTTCCGGATGAGACCGATCCGATGTTGATTTCCCCAGTTGTTCCGGCTTCGAGATTGATGGCTGTCGCCGCGGTTGAAACAGAAATTGTCGGAGCCGTTCCGGTAAAAGTGAGGGCGGTGGAAGAGACGTTGATAGTGTCGATTGAAGATACTCCGGTGAGAGCGTTCGAGTTGAAGTTCCACGCACCGCCCGCGAAATTTCCGTCCGTGATAGTGTTCGTCCCAAGGTCGAGAGTTGTGACATTCGCCGTTCCCGTCGTGAGCGCGGTGATGTTCGTCAGATTGCCGGCATTGAAATTCCAGCTGCCAGTCATATTTCCATCCGTGATGGTATTGGTGCCGAAGTCAGCCGTCGTGATGTTTCCTGTTGTTATATTCGCAGTCGTAAACCCGCCGGTTGTGAATGAAGCTGATGTCCCGTCAAGCGTATCAATCGTTCCGGTCGAAGCATCGACGTCTCCAGTGATGATCACGTTTCCGGAAAAATTGTTGTTCCCTGCTCCGTTCATTGTGAGCACCCCGTCGGCGGTGAGATCCCCGTCCTCGTCAATGCGCAATCGTTCGTCGCCGTTGACGGCCATCCCGAAAAGCGGCGCGTCGGCGATGGCCGCGGCCGGATTGATATATACGCTCGACTGGGTGATGGCGGTCGTCACCGGCTGATAGGTGAAGATGGCCTGCCCCGAAACGGTAACCGAGCCAACATCGAAAGTGTCGCCGTATATATGATCCCAGCGCAAAGCCGGAGAGCCGAGGTTGTAGGTGAGATCCGCGTCGGGAAGTATCGTTCCGGCTCCAGAGACGGCGCCGGCGTTCAAATCCCAATTGCCGTTGAAGTTGCCGTCGGTTATCGTGTTGGTCCCAAGATCAACAGTCGTGATATTTCCCGTCGTGAGATTTCCCGTGGTATAGGTCAGCGCTCCGCCATCGAGCGTCGCAATCGTTCCTGTTGTCGCGTCAACGTCGCCGACGCCCGAAATATTCCCGCTGTTGAATCCCCAATTTCCGGAAAAATTTCCGTCCGTGATAGTGTTCGTGCCAAGATCAAGCGTGGAAAGATAGACGGTCGTGAAAATGGGATTGTCGATCGTGTCGAGCGTGAGGTTGATTCCGCCTCCGGCCGTTCCCGATCCTCCGCCGGAGAGATTCCCCTCGGTGTTCACCGTGATGACGGTCGAACCCTGGGCAATGGTGTTGGCTGTCGAGCCATATGTCGGCGAAATCGTGAGAGTATTGAGTGTTCTGGCGGTCGTGATGCCGTTCGCGCCGGTGAAAATCGCGCCTTTGTTCGACTTTATTTTCTGCCCGGCGTCCGAGGCGGCGGTTTGCAGCTTCCAGGAAACATAATTGTCGTATGTTCCCGCGGGTTGGTATGATCCGGCCGGCTGGAAAGCCGAGGCATGCTGTCCGTCAAGCAGATCGGCATTGAGGTTGGTGTTGAGGGTTCCGTTCGAAAGAGGGATGTTTCCCGCGCCGTTTCCGACTGATTTTCCGGCGATGTTCATCGCAACTCTCGCGAGAGGAACCGCGCCGATCCTTTTTCTCGGCACAAGCTCGCCATCTTCGCCGATTCGGATTCCGAGATAGTACACTTTCGATCCGAAATCGAGGTTTTCGGGGATGGGTTTTTCCTGTCCGAGATAGGCGGAAAGAAGGCCGTTTTTGATTTGCACTTTTCTTGATTCTTCCCAGACGCGCGAACCTTGGTCGGAGTCGGAGGGATACGGGTCGACTTCGGCGCGATCGGCGGTGTATATGCCGAAGCGGACCTCGTATTCCCCGTCGGGGATTTCTTCGTTGTCGGCTCCGAGGACGTAGGCCGAGACTTCGATCTCGCCGGGCTTCGCCACATACGCCGCTCCCGACGCGTCCGTTTCAGCCAGCACCACGCCCTCCTTTTTCTGCTCCATGTTCCATGCCTGCCTGCCGGTAGGCATGGTTCCATGTTCCATGAAACTCTCCTCCCCCATCACCACTCCCGCTTTTTCTCCATCAGATCCGACAAGCGTGAGTTTTGAATCTTTTTCAAACTTCGCGACTTTTTTTCTTCCGAGCATCTCGAGGCCGAGCCTTGCGATTTTTTCCGAACTTACTTTCAGCTTTTCTATCGGCTTGGCGATCGTCGCCGCTTTTCCAATCGCCACGTTGTATCCGACGAATATTTTCCGCATCGCCTTGCCGCGCATATCCGCAAAATCCGCCTTGCTGATTCCGGCCGCCGCCACAAAGAACACGACCAAGACAAGCGCCGCCAATTGTTTCTCGAGTTCGCGCCGTTCAAAGATTTTTTGCCATCCGTCTTTTGCTTCTCCCCAATGTCCTTTCACACTTTTCAATCTTCCCCCTATTTCCCCAATCGCCCTTATCTCCCCAATCATCCTTCTTGAAAGATCCTTTTTGTTTTTTTCTTTGCGGGCTTCGGCCGCTTCTTCAAATTCCCTCACCCATTCAGCCGACGTCATCCAGACGCCTTCGACTTTCTGCGCTTTGAGTTTTTTCTGCCGCACAAGATATCCGAGATACTCCCGCTTGTACTTCGACTCCTTCGCAATCTCCGCGAGTGTTTTGAAATTCATTTCTAAATCCTCTTTTTCTATCCGCGCATTTTCTTTTTCTTCCTCCCCTGCCGGAGGCCTGCCCGCATCGCTTTGCGAAGCATGGCTGGCGGGGGAAGTGTCCCGCCACGGGCGGGACAGAGGGATGGGAGATTCCAATTTTGACATTTCCCCAAACGCGTTCATCAACCTCTTCCTCGCTTCTTCCATCCTCACTTTCACATCATCTTTTCTTTTCATATCCTCCTTCATCCAAAACGAAAAAATCCGCTTTCCCTGAAAAGCTCTTTTGAGATTCAGACGCACGAAATATTCTTTGATGCTTTCCCTCATTTCGGACTGATTATTTTGTTTTCGATTTTGTGTCTTTTTCACGGATTTTATCGCGGCGTTTTTTATCTTGTATATCAGTTATAACGTTTCTCTCAACTCGTATCCTGCCTTTATTTTTTTCTCGCTTGCTATATTTCCGTTTTCGCTTTTATATATGAGACAAAACGGGCTTGCTGTTTTCTTATTATATTTTCCTTTTTCGGCAAAACCCTGTCAAACGAATTTGTGAAAAACCGACCGCTTTTTTTCAAACAGAAAAATAGGATAATTTTTGCAACTATTTCACCATCTTGTCTTCATAGGCATCGATCCGCGTTATTCTTTTTCTTAAACCAAAAAACAAAACCGATATCCTCTTTTTATTCAAAGAATATCGGTTTTTTGTTTTTCTAAGTCAAGCTTTTCTCCTCAATTTCCCGAACCTCCCCAATTTCCCATTCAAAACTATTTTTCACTTTTCAATCTTGTCAAGCCAGAGAAAAATATTTCGCAAACTTTTTTACTCATCACTCAAATTATTTGTTCTCATTCGCTGAAAATTCGTTCCACATTCGTGAGTTACCTCGCCGCCCACCCGAACACGCCCTTGAACGCTCCCGCGATGAGATCGAAAAAGGAAACTTCCGCCGCGCCGGTGTATATGGCAAACTTGTCCGTTGAAACGGCTTTGCCACTCCGGTCGCGCATCGAGATGACGTAGTTGTACGTCGTTGAATTTTCAAGCGGCTCGAGCAAAACGGAATGCTCCAGGCTGTATCCGCTTTCTTCATAAGTCTGCCCGCTTCCCAATCCGGCTTTGAAGTATTCGATCGCGCTCTTCGCCGGCTTGTTTGTCATCCAAGACAAAAGAATCTTTTTTCCTTTTTTGCTTTTGTCGGTGAATATCTCGCTTCTCACGTCGCCAATCGCCAGATCTTTTTGCTCTCCGGCTCCGGGATAAAATATTCCCCCTTCCGCGCCGACAACAATTTGCGGCACGCGGAAATCCGCGCTCTGGAATTTCGCCGATGACGCGCCGGCCTCTTCTTCTCCCAAAACTTTCCCATCGTCTTTTTTTTCAAAAGTGGTTTTTTGGGAAACAGCGCTTTCGGTTTTTTGCTCTTGTCTTGCTTTCTTGTCGGCATACACAAACACGGTCAGCGCCGCTCCGGCAACAAAAAATACTAGTATCGCAGGAATAATAATTTTTCCAAAAATATGTTTTGGCATATTGTTTAATTCATTCATTCGTATAGAAATCATTTACTCTTCAGCGCTTCCAGCGGATCGACTGTGCTCGCGCGCCGCGCCGGAATGAGGCCGGTGAAAAAGCCGATCGCGACCGAAAATCCGAGAATGAAAAGCAAAAACCAAATCGGGAACGAAAACAAAATGATTGATTTGCCGCCCATTCGCAAAGCAAACAGGTTGAGCAGAACATTGAAAACAACTCCGCTCAAGACCCCGAGGATGATTCCCGAAACTCCGCCGAGGAATCCCATCGCTGTCGATTCCAAAATGAACATCCCGAGAATTTGCCCATTCGACGCGCCGATCGCTTTCATAATCCCGATTTCTTTCGTGCGCTCAAGCAGCGCCACGGTCATCGTATTGAACATCCCGATCGCGGAAACGAGAAGCGCGACCATCCCGAACACGGCGAGAACTCCCTTGATCCCCCGGAACATTTTGTTCACTTCCTCCACCGTGTCGGAAAGCGACGAGACAGAAAAGCCCTTTTCCGAAATCCGTCCGCGAAGTCCGTCAAGGGCTTCTCCAGAAGCACATTTCACCTTGAGACGCGAATAATTGTCGACTGAAAGCGCCTCCTCGAATCCCTCGGGGCTTGCAAAAGCGAGAAGCTCCTCGCTTTCGAAAAGGCCGGCCACCTTGAAATCGGTCGGGACGTCGACTTTTTCGGCTTGCTCTTTCTTTCCGTCTCCGGAGCCGTCCGCGCTTTTTTTCGGCACACGGACCGACAGATTGACGGTCTGGCCGATAAGGGCGTCTTCTGATTCGTTGAATATTTTCGTGAACGCCGAAGACAGGACAAGCCCCTCTTTCTCGCCTTTTTCAAATTTTTTTCCCTTCTTGATCTTCTTTCCGTCAAGCGCGAAAAATTCCGGATTGGCAATCACGATCGATCCGTCCGCGGACGTTCCCTTGAGCTTCACCTGCGCCCCCGCGTCATAGGCGGCCACCGCCCCCGCCACGTCCGGCATTTCGGAAATCTTCTTCACGCTCTCGGGCGTGAGAAACGCGCCATTCGCCTTGTTCGCGGAAACATCAAGCGTTCCGAGAGATTCGGAAGTCGTGATCTCCTGAAGAAGGAGATTTTGCAAACCGTACCCGAGCCCCACCAGAAAAAGAATCGCCCCGATTCCGATTCCCATACCCAAAACCGTGAGCGCCGTCCGCCCCCGCCGCGCCTTGAAAGTCCGAAGTGCAAGTTTTAATAGATCTCTAAATTTCATAACTCACAAATGGCGAACAAATTAAAACTAATGAGAACGAATATTTTTATCGAAGCGTGGATTTACCACGCGTTTATACTCCAGTCTTTTCAGCTTAAAATTCACTATTATTCCCAATTTCAATCCGGTCGCGTCCAAATATCTTAAAACTTGTTTGATATCATTATAGTGTATAAAATTTACTCTTTTGAGTTCCAGCAATATCTTGTTGTTTATGACAAAATCTGCAAAAAATTCTCCAATTTCTAGACCTTCTTTTGTTTTAATCGTGAGTTTCTTCTCTCTTTCAAATGGGATACAAAGTGTCTTTAATTTTTCTTCAAATAACTTTTGATAATGCTTTTCTTGATAAATATTTCCCAAGGTTCTATGGATTTCCATCGCAATACCAACAAGTTTGTAGCTATCCTCCGCATAAATGATTGACTTGTTGCACTTATTCGTTCTCATTCGCTATTAATTCGCTCCTTATTCGTGAGTTTTTACCCTCCGTATCTCGCCAGCAACAATATCTCCAACTCCCGCGCCAGGCGGTCGGCCGTCCCTTTCACAAGCCCCATTCCTTTTTTCCGGATCGGCCGGTCGGCCGCTTCGCGGAATTCATCGATGGAAATCTTGTTGTCGAGCCGGTCTTTTATGAGCTCCACAAGCCTGTATTTCGTCTCGGCCAAATCAAGCTTGAGATTTTCTTTCATATACTCCGCGAGATCCGTCGCCGATTTGTATGTGTCAGAAAGGTCTATTTTTGCCGCTTGGTCAAGAATTCTTTTCACTTCCGCCGCCAATTTTTCGGCGCTCTTTTTGTGGAATCCCGCTCCGCCCTTCCCTCTCGGCGCGTCCAGTTTCTTCACGAAATCCTCGATTGTGATTCGTCCCGAAAGCGTGTCTTGGAAAATCTTTTTGGCGTTTTCGATCTGGTCGGTCGGCATATGGAAAAAAATATGCGAAAATATCTGTTCCGCCTTGAAAGGAATGAACAGCGTTCCCACCTGCGTCGGCGAAAAATTTTTGAATGATTTTGAAAGCATCAGCAGCTCCGGAGAAATCGTTTCCCGTTTTTCAAGCTCGTCTTTGCGCACGATTTTCCAGTCGTCTCCGAGCTTCCACTTGTCTCCTTCCTTCCCCTTGAACGCGTTCCAGGCTTTTCCAAGTTCTTCTTTGCGCACAAGATCCCAATCCTTTTCCAATTCGCCCTTTTGATACAGTTCCCAGATTTTTCCGAGCTTCCCTTTGCTGAACGATTCCCATTCCCGCGCCACTTTTTCTTTTTCCCGAAGCTCTTCGCCGGTTTCGATACGCGGGACATCCTTTTTGACGGTTTCTTCAACCTTGACGATCTTTCCGTCGCTCATATACACGACTTTGTCCCCGTAGGTGAGATGATTGGGATCGTGCGTGACAAGGATGATGGTTTTCTTGTCGATTTCGTTGAGTTCGGTGAGAATACTCATCACCGTGTAGGACGATTTCGAATCAAGGTTCCCGACCGGCTCGTCGGCGAAGATTATTTCCGGATTATTCACAAGCGACCTCACAATCGCCACCCGCTGTCGCTGACCGCCGGAAAGTTCCGCCGGAAATTTATCCGCCTGCGCTCCGATTCCGAAACGTTCGAGAAGCTGGCGGGAAATTTTTTCCCTTTCCGCCTCTTCTTCTCCGAGAAAAGTTTTTGGCAAACCCACGTTGTCAACGATCTTGAGGGTGGGAACAAGAAAAAAAGACTGGAAGACCATTCCGATTTTTTTCCGACGGAAATTGACTTTTTGCTTTTTTGAGAAAGTGTTGATGTCCTCCTTTCCGATCTCGACTTTCCCTTTTGTGGGACGAAGGAGCCCCGAGATGACATTGAGAAGCGTGGACTTTCCGCACCCCGAAGGACCAAAGATGATCACGTATTCCCGGGGGTATATTTTGAGGTCGATGTTTTCCAAAACCCGCGCTTCGTTCGGCTGGCCTTCGTTGTACACCACGAAAAGATCGCTCACTTCGATGATCGGTTCTCTTGTTTGCTCTGCCATATTTGTAATTATAGCAGCAGTCTCTACGAATTACGAATCATTTACAAATATACGAAAAATTGCTTGGCAAGTGAAATGAAAAATTTTGCAGAAAGCTGGATAATACATTTATTTGTATATTCGTATGAAATTTGTAATTCGTAGAGATCTCCCTAAATCCGGAAGAACTTCTCTGCGTTTTTATCCGTGATTTCTTCGACATATTCCTCCGATATTTCCTTTATCTCCGCGATTTTTCGGGCGATATGCCGGACGCGCGCCGGTTCGTTGCGTTTTCCCCGGAACTCTTGCGGCGCGAGATATGGCGAGTCGGAGTCAAGCATCATCCGGTCGAGTGGAATCATCCGCACCGCTTCCGCGAGTTTTTCCGCCCGCTCGACCGGTCTCGGATAGGTTATGTTCCCCGAAAAAGAAAAATATACATTCGACAATTTCAAAAAATCTTCCGTGTCTTTTTTTTCGCCGGAGTAGCAATGGAGAACGAAATTAGTATCTTGTATCTGGTATCTGGTATTTTGTATTTTTAATTTTAAATTTGAAATTATATTATACAGATCTTCCCACGCACTCTTCTCATCCGCTCTATCCGCCATATCCGCGCTATCCGTGACGCCCGCATTCCGGCAATGCACAACCACCGGCAATCCCAATTCTTTCGCAATTTCAATCTGCGCAATGAAACCGGCTCTCTGGATTTCTTTTATTTTTTCAACCGAAACCGGATTTCCTCTTGAGAAATCCGGTTTCTTGAATTCGCGCAAGCGAAAATAGTCCAGTCCGCACTCCCCAACCGCCACAACTTTTTCACACTTCGCCAACTCTCTCAACTCGCCAATCCAATTTTGTTCCATGTTCCATGCTTCATGTTCCATGAAAAACTCCGGATGCAATCCGACCGCCGCAAAAACCTTGTTGTGTCTTTCCGCCAACTCAATGCTCTTCCGGCTTGTTCCAAGATCCACTCCGACATTCACAATCGCCCGACCGCCTCGTTCAAAAAACCGCGAAATCACTTCCTCGCGGTCTTTGTCAAAATCTTTGAAATTCAAATGGGCGTGCGTGTCGATCATAAATAATGAAAATGCAATTTGTGAGAGTTGACAACGTTGTTTGAAATTTTTGCAGGATTCTGCGTATTTGTCATCCCGAGCGAAGTCGAGGGATCTTGCCAGAAAAAACTTAGACTTAAAAATCAAACTGGATTCCTCGACTCCGCTTCGCTCCGCTCGGAATGACAAATCACCCGCGGAAACAAAATTTCCGCTTTCTTGGTTTCCAGCGCTTTTTTGATTTTTTCGGAAGTTTCGGGCATGAAAGGTTCGAGTAATATAGAAATGTATAATAGATTTTGCATGAGATGAGTCATAACTTCTTTAAACTGTTCCTCATTCTTTTTTATCAATTCCCACGGTTTTCGTTCTTCTATTACCTTATTATCCGAACGAATAATCGCCCATATAATCGCGAGTGCATAATCTATTTCCAGTTTTTCCAAATATTTTCCAGTAACATCCTCTTCTAGCATGTCCTTAAGAGGACTTGTAAAATTCTCGCTTAGTCGCAAGACTCGCGAAACAAGGTTCCCCAGCCCATTCGCCAAATCCGCGTTGTATTTTTCCGTCAGACGCTCCATTGTGATGTCCACATCTTCGCCGAAAGTTCCGGCCGCGAGCAAAAGATAGCGCGTGCCGTCCCGGCCGAATTTTTCGAGCATTTCGTCGATTGAAATAACGTTTCCGACGGTCTTCGACATCTTCCTGCCGCCCGAAAGAATATGCCCGTGGATATATATCCTGCGCGGCAATGGAATTCCCAGATGCAAAAGCATCGCCGGCCAGATCGTCAAATGAACTCGCAAAATATCTTTTCCAATGAGCTGAATATCGGCAGGCCAAAATTTTTCAAAATCGCCGTCTTTACCCGCCGAAGCTTTTTTATCCGCCATAGCTTTAGCGTCGGCGGGAGCGAAGGCGGGCCACCCGATCCCGGTAAGATAACTCAAAAACGCATCCGCCCAGACATAGGTCGTGTGTTCCTTGTCAAAAGGCAGCTCGATTCCCCAGGAAACATTTTTTCTTGAAATCGAAACATCTTTCAGTTTTTCATTCTTGAGAAACGACAGAATTTCTTTCCTGTATTTTTCCGGCTCGATCCTGAACTCGCCGCTTTCAATTTTCCCCGCGATCTCATTCTGCAATTCGCCCATTTTGAGCATATAGCATTCCTCTTTCACCTTTTCGACGACGATATCGTGATCGGGACACCGGCCGTCAACCAGATCTTTTTCGTTTTTGAATTGCTCGCAAGCCACGCAATAGAAGCCTTCATAGAAGCCTCTATATATCGCATCTTGCTCATATAGAGCCTGCATCGCCTTTTGCACGGCCGCCTTGTGCTTTTCACCACTTGTCCGGATGAAATTGTCATATCCGATGCCGAGCTTTTTCCAATATTCCTCAAACGCTTTCGCGTTTTCATCGACAAAAACTTGCGGATCGACTTTCGCGTCCTCCGCTTTTTTCTGGATGTTGAGTCCGTGCTCATCCGTCCCCGTCAGCAAGAACACATCCTCTTTTCGCAAACGATGAAATCGCGCCAGCGCGTCCGCCGCCACGGTCGTGTACGCGTGCCCGATATGCGGCTTCGCGTTGACATAGTATATGGGAGTGGTGATATAAAATTTCTTCATAAATTTTGCGGATTATGCGGATGGGGCGGATAATACGGAACTGCGTTTGGCCCTATCATGTATCTTCCTGATTATTTGTAGTCTTTTTGCTCCAAAATTGACCAAAAATGCCAATTTATAAAGTGATCCGGATAAATACGACTGGATTTGCTTTTCTGATACTGCCGGCAAAAATTCCAGCGCCTTTATTTCTATAATTATTTTATTCCAGACAGCAAAATCAATCCTAAATGTCCCCAATGATTCTCCTTTTCTCATTATTTTAATATGCTTCTCGCGCTCATATGGAATTTTGTTTTCCTTGAACTCCTGAATAAGGGCTTTTGCATAAATCGATTCTTTATGGCCCGGCCCCAACTCGTTGTATATTTTCATAAACAAGCCCCTGAGATTATATGATTCCTTTTCATAAAGCAGGGTCTCTCCTTTTTTTGTGCGTATTGCCATCCTCTTTGTATATTATGATTGCAAACTCTCCCAGAGTCGAATTTTTGTTTTCCTGAAAATATTTTACCACAGAATCGATATTTCCGCGGATGATTTCCTCAAATTGCTTGGTTAGCTCCCGACCGACGACCAGCCTTATCCGCTCGCATCCGCCCAGTCCGCCAAGTTCTTCGAATAACTTTATAATTCTGTACTTTGATTCAAATATTATCACTGGATACCCGCTTTTTTCAATATCCGCCAGAAATTTATTTCTCCCTTTCTTATGCGGCGGAAAGCCGAGAAACGTGAAGCGGCTCATATTTATCCCGGCGACACTCGCAAGACAAGTAATCGCCGAAGCCCCCGGAATAGGAATAATCCGAAGGCTCAACCTTCGTTCTGACGAAGGTTGAGCCTTCGTCAAATGCGCGATCAGTTCATTCCCGGGATCGCTGATTCCGGGAGTGCCCGCGTCCGAAACCAGCGCCAGATTTTTTCCATTCTCAAGATGCTCGACAATTTTTTCCACTCTTGAGAGCTTTGAGTGATGGTGGTATGATAAAAGAGGTTTTTGAATTTCGTATCGGTCGAGCAGTTTCTTCGTCACCCGCGTGTCCTCGCACAAAATCAAATCAACTTCGCGCAAAACTTTGAGCGCGCGCAAAGTAACATCCTCCAAGTTTCCAATTGGAGTGGCGACAATAAAAAGCTTACCCAGTTTGTTCATAAATTCATTCGTATATTCGTATTTGATTCGTAATTCGTAGAGAAATTCATGATTCTCACCACCCACATTCTCTCCGGCGCCGCATTGGGCACAAGCATTCAAAATCCGGTGGCCGTCGCGGGACTTTCCGTCATCCTCCATTTTCTGCTCGACGCGCTTCCTCACGGCGACTATCTGAACAAAAAATCCAGCCTTTGGAGTTTCTGGAAAGTGGCGATTGACTTAATGGTCGGATTTTCAATCGCAATTGCCATACTCTTCTGCCGAGGTCTCACCTCGACAGACCCGAAACTTATGAATATCGGTATTGGAATTTTTTTCTCTCTCCTGCCCGACGGTCTCACATTTTTGTGCCTGTGGATGGGAATGAAATTTTTGAGGCCGATTTACGCTTTTCACAACAAGCTCCACCGCGCGCCCGATTTTTCCCCCGAACGCGAATTTCGCTTCAAAAACAATCTTTTTGATATTCTCATCTCTCTGACATTAACACTCTTTTTGCTGAAATAGTTGATTTCGAATTCAGCTGTTTTTGCGAACCGTCAAATCATTCACTCCGCCCGGACTTCACATCAACTTCTTTTTCTTTTGTTAGGTCATTCACTATCTCACTAAAAGCCGTCGCAATCGGCACCGCGATGATGATTCCAAGCACGCCTCCGAGCTTGGCGCCAATCATCAAAGCCAAAATCACAACAACCGGGTTGAGTCCGACCGCTCTTTTCATGACAAGCGGCGTGAGAACGTATCCCTCAAGCTGTTGCACAAGAACAAAGAGCGCAAGAACAAGCAGTCCCGTGACCGGATCGTGCAGGAAGCTGATGGAAACGGCAATGATTGCCGACACAATCGGCCCGATATACGGAATGATTTCCAAAATTCCGGCGATGAGCGCGAGCACAAGCGCGTAAGGCGCACCAATGAGAAGCAGTCCCAGATAATCAAGCGCGAAAATAATGAGCATCAAAAACATCTGCCCCTGCAGCCAGCGACCCATCTTGAATTGGATCCGATCGACAAGTCCGGAAATATAGCCGCTATGCTCATCCGGCGCGAAAGACGCGATGAATTTTTTGATTCCTTTTTCCTGGACGGACATATAGAACGCGATCGAGAGCACGACCACGAAGGAAAAAATTCCGCCAATGAAAGAAACAGTGCCGCCCAGAATACTTGAGCCGGCTTGCGATATTTTTTCGGCGGCGCTTCCCGTGAAATTCACGACTTGTTGCTGAAGGTTGTGCGAATCCGCGTATTCACGGACAATTCTGAAATATCCGGACAACTTCTCGGCCAAGACCGGAAAATTTTCCCCGAGTCCGCGAATTTCGGTCGAAAGCGGAGGAATGAGCAGGCCGACCGCCGCGCCCAAAATGGAAAGAAAGAGAATGTACACAACAAGCACCGTGAACGCGCGCGGCACTTTTCTTTTCTGAAACCAGTCGACGATCGGGTCGATGGCGCTCGTGATGATGATCGCCACAAAGACCAGCGCGATGATGTCGCGGACGAGATAGATGAACCAGAGAAGCAGAAGAATGAAGACTGTCCTCAAAATAGTGCCTGAAGAAATTTCGATGGTGCGATTCATAGATTTATATCCTCAATATCTTCTCTAAAAACTTCTTATCCTCCACCGGCCCTATCATCGCCAAATTCAGTTTTTCATCCACAAAGGTTTCTTTCGCCACTCTCATTATATCAGCGGACGTCACTTTATCAATCCGGGCAAGAATTTCTTCCGGCCGCTCGATTTTTCCTCTGGAAAGCTCCTGCCCGGCCAGAAATCCGGCGATGTCGTCCGACGATTCAAGTGAAAGCGCCATTTTCCCACGAATGTTTTCTTTTGCCTTATGGAGTTCCCGCCCGTTCACCCTCACATTCTTCATTTTTTTCATTTCGCCGAGAATCGTTTTCACCGCTTTTTCGATTTTTCCCGGATTTGTGCCGACTCCCGCGGCGACTGCGAGATATCCGGAATCGGTGTAATTTTCATAACCCGCCCGGATATAGTAGGCAAGCCCGAGCCGCTCGCGCACCGAAAGAAAAAGCCGGCTGCTCATCGTCCCGCCCAGAATGTTGGCGAGAAGCGCAAGCGCGTGCCGGTCGGGATGGAACATATCAACCGAACGCGCCCCCAAAACCAGATGACATTGGTCGGTTTTTTTGTGCTTGATCTTGACCTGCGGCGCAAATTGCTTCTCAAAAACTTTCAGCTTCCCGCCGTTTTTTCTTTCCGGCATTTTCCCGAATATCCTCTTGATTTCCCGAATCACCCCGCTTTCACCGATTTTTCCGAAATTTCCCGCCGCGCACACGACCGTGTTCGGCGCGGTATAGTTTTCCCGAAGATGCCTCAAAAAATCGGCGCGCCTGAGACTGCGGATATTTTCTTTTGTCCCGATGATTTCCCAGCCCGCCGGCTGATCGCCATAGAGAAGGCTTTCGAAAACATCGCCGGCAAGAACCATCGGCGTATCTTCATATAAATTTATCTCCTGCAAAATCACGCCCCGCTCTTTTTCAATCTCTTTTTCTTCGAGTTTCGAATTGAGAAATATGTCGGAAATCACGTCGAGCGCAAGCAGGAAATGCCGCGTGTCGACTTTGGCGAAATATGCCGTCTGTTCTTTTCCCGTGAAAGCGTTGTATTCCCCGCCCACCGCGTCGAGTGCTCCGGAGATGTCTTTTGTCTTCGGTCGTTTCTTTGTCCCCTTAAAAAACATATGCTCCAAAAAATGCGAAATTCCGTTCGTTTTTTTCATTTCGTATTTCGATCCGACCCCCGCCGAAACAATCACCGTCACGGTGTTCGTGTCCTTCATCGGCGCCGTCACCAGCCGCAGGCCGTTTTTGAGAATTGTTTTTTTGAAATGCATGATTTTTTTGACGAAGGCTCAACCTTCGTCAAGATTTATTTTTTTCCAAACCGCTTCATTCTCTGCAACCCCGAGCACGGCACGATTTCGATTCCTTTTTTTTCAAGTTCGTCCAAAAACAGATTCATTCCGATCGAATCGGAAGAAATATGCCCGGCAATGATCACATTGATGTGCGCTTTTTCCGCCGCTTCCTTGTGCTCTTCCGAGAGATGCATCCCGATGATCGTCCCAATGCCGGCGTTGGCCATATATTCGTATATTTTCGGCGAACCCTCCGTCCCGCCCGTGATTTCCGTCACGGCGATTTTTCCGCAGCGGTTGTCCTCGTGCCCCGCAAAAAGCCGCGGCCCCTGTCCGAATTTGATCGCGTCCTTGTATTCCGGAATATCTTTCAGAAATTCGAGAATTTCGCCGACGTATTCGAATTTTTTCGCGTCGATCTTTTTCTTGAGAAACATCGCCACCATATTGTCGGCCGGCGTATGAACGTTCATTATGCTGATGCCGAGAAGGCGCGCCGCGTCGACGGATTTGTTGACGTTGGCCGGATTCACCGCCCGGGATATTTCCGAAATTTTCGGCTTCATCACGCTTTCGGCGATGTTGATCGGCACGCCGTATTGCGCCAAAACGTCCGCTTGAAGATGCATCACCTCATCAAGACAGGACAGCCCTTTTCCGAGCGGATGATGAGAAATGATGAGGTCGACGCCGTCCAGCCGGTCGGCGAGCAGAACGTCACCGGTCGAGATGTCGATTCCGGCCAGGATTTTTTTCACCTTTTTTCCGGAATCGAATTGCACCGCCGTGTCGGAATAAGGATTCCAGAGTTTTTCCGCGTCGAATTCTTCTTTTTTCTTTTTGTCGAGTTTTTCGTATTTTTCTTTCGTTTTTTTGAGAATTTTTTCGATGCTTTTCTTTGGCCGCAAGTCGTTTTTGATTCCAAGCTCGACCGCGAATTTGTATATTTCCCGGACTTTCATAAGCAAAAATTTACCAAATTACCCCAATTTTCCCCCCAAATATTCCGCGAGCTCCTCAATCTTCACCCGCTCTTGCTTCATTGTATCGCGGTCGCGGACCGTCACCGCCTTGTCTTTCAATGTCTCGAAATCAACCGTCACGCAAAACGGCGTTCCGATTTCGTCCTGCCGGCGATACCTTTTTCCGATGGATTGCGTTTCGTCGTATTGCACCATCCAACGCGATTTCAGAGAATTGAAAATATCCCGGGCCGGCTTCGTGAGCTCGTCCTTCTTGGAAAGCGGCAGGATGGCAACTTTGATCGGCGCCAAATCTTTGTGGAATTTCAAGACCGTCCGCGTTTCCTTTTCACCCGACGCGGATTCGACTTCTTCTTCCGTGTAAGCATCCAAAAGGAATGTGAGCGCCGTCCGGTCGCACCCGAAAGAAGGCTCGATGCAATGCGGCACGAATTCCTCGTTCGTTTCCGGATCGCGATATCTCAATTTCTGCCCGGAAAATTTTTCGTGCTGGCTCAAATCGAAATCCGTGCGATAGGCGAAGCCTTCCAGCTCCCCCCAGCCCCACGGGAATTCATATTCGATATCGTACGTGTCTTTTGAATAGTGCGAGAGTTCGTCCGGCGCATGCTGCCTCCAGCGAAGCTTTTTGGAATTGAGGCCGAGATCCGTGAAAAACTTCCAGCAAGCCTCTTTGAACTCCTCATACTTCTTTTTCCAGTCCTTTTCGGCCACAAAGTATTCAATTTCCATCTGTTCGAACTCGCGCGTGCGGAAAGTGAAGTTTCCCGGAGTGATTTCGTTTCGGAAAGCCTTTCCGATCTGGGCTATTCCGAACGGCAGTTTGAGGTGCGTCGTGTCGAGCACGTTTTTGAAATTGACAAAAATTCCCTGGGCTGTTTCGGGGCGGAGATAGACAAGCGAACCCGAATCTTCCGTCACGCCCTGATGCGTCTTGAACATCAGGTTGAAGCGCTTGGCTTCCGTCCAGTCCATCGCTCCGCAATCGGGACACTTTATTTTTTCTTTCATAAGCCTCGGCTGGACATCTTCGAGTTTTATACCCGCCACGTCGTCGACACCGAATTTTTCCTCGAGCAATTTGTCGCCGCGATGACGCGTTTTGCACTTTTTGCAGTCGACGAGCGGATCCGAGAATCCGGCCACGTGTCCGGAAGCTTCCCAGGCTTTCGGATTCATCAAAATCGCCGCGTCCAGCCCGACAATGTCCTCGCGCTCCTGCACGAAAAATTTCCACCAAGCTTTTTTGACGTTGTTCTTGAATTCGACTCCCACCGGACCGTAGTCCCAGGTGTTGGCAAGGCCCCCGTAAATTTCGGAACCGGGGAAAATAAGTCCGCGCCGTTTGCACAAAGAAACAATTTTTTCCATCAGTTGCTCGTTTTTCTTGTTTTTCATAGTTTTAGCTTTACGAACCACGAACTGATCGAACTACGAAAGTCTGCAGACAAAATTTATGTTTTTTATGATATAGCGCCTTTAAGTTTCGCAGTTCGCCAAATTCGCAGTTCGTAATTATTAAAAAAATTCGCCTCAAATATTCAAAACGCATTTTGAACATTCGGGACGAATTCTTGCAAAGTGCTTAATATTCAATATTAAACACTTTACACCAAAACCCGCGGTTCCACCCGATTTCTCTCCGGAAAATTCCGACTGGTGGCCGGACGTTCCCAAAAAGCCCTCGTATATGCAATTTTCGACCAAATGGAGCTGCCAAATCTCCACTCTCCCATTTTACCGCTTTATCCGCCGTTTGTCAACACACGCACACTTTTCATCGCTTCTAGGCATTCTGAAATTCCTCCTTGTGACTGAAAAAATACAGGGTGAAAAACATCTCACACTGGTTGATTGCCGCCAAAATAAACTCCTCCGTGTCCCTTTCCAGCGTTTCTTTGTCATCTGGTACAATTATAAAAATCCTAAAACAAAAGCGGTCAGATCCCTGGGACGCACAGATAAAATATCCGTCATAAACCGCCCTCTGACGCATATCGGAGCGCACGATTTCCTTGTTGCCAATCCGGATAGCCTTAATTTCTCCGCTATGAGAAGCTATTTTGTGTTCCGTAATAGTTTTGAAATTCTTGGTGTGGATGATCCGCATTATCGCCCATTTTTTTCGGCTCACTGAAAGGATTATTTTCAAAATTTCCTCGAAATAGTCCTTCACATCTTTTTTGTTCACCGGGGTTTTCGCTTTCTGGATGAGGGATTTGATGAGGGAAATCTGGACATTCACTTTTCCCAGATAGCGGAAAGCGTCCAAAAGCTCCTTTTCCCTTTTTTGATATTCCCCTTCGAGCAGATTCATTTCCTTTTCACGGCCTTTGAGCGCCCGTTCATAAAGCCGGAATATGTTCCAGGCGACGGAAATTTGAATGAGAAGCAAAATGGCCTCAAAAGTTTCTTCGGCAAAGAGATAAAATCCCGTCCTCACGATGAGCGGAGTGAAGATGATTGTCACAATCAAAAAGAGAAATGCCAGCAAAAAAACATTTCTCATATTTTCGATCTTTTTTTTCATAATTCCCCCTCGAAACGGAAAGAATGGAGTCATATGAAAATTTCGGATACTTAAAAAAAGAGGCCTCGCGAGAGGCCGTCTTTGCTATTTCAGCGCGAAGCTCTTGACGATATCTTCGGTCAGAGCGCATTTGGCCTTCAAGCTCTGCGGACAACCGATTTCCTTCTTATACACCCAAACCGCTCCGCCTTTTTCAGCGAGCTTTGTTCCCGCCGCCTCGCAGTATGTCTGATTTCCTTTCTGACATCCCTTTTCAAGGTCTTTCAATTCGTCGTCGGAAAATTTCAGGAACGTGAGGATGACTTTGTTTTTTTCGTCGAAATTGTTTGATTTCGCGGCGTCAGAAATCGGAACGAAAATCTGCACATATTGATCGGAAAGCGCGTCATCCGCGAGACTTTTCACGAATCCCGTTTTGTATGTCCACTCGCCGAGTTGCGCGGGAACGGTGAGATTGAAATCAATCGACCCATCGTTCAAAAAGCAACTTGCCACGGAATTCTTTTTCGCGACGCCCAGCTTTCCGGCTCCTGAAAATATAGCTTGTCCGCTCCCGGAAAGATCTCTGTCAGCCGATTTGTTCAGCGCCAAAAGCAAAAGATAAAGGGAAAAAACCAGAACTCCGATCAAAATCACGAGAGACACGTCGAACCGCAGATCCTTTCTCTTGATCTTGAACGCCGGAACGGCTTTTTTGAAATTCATTTTCACGCTTTTTTGTGTTTTTGTCCTCCTCGGCATATGTTTGATTTTATTTTTTTATTTCATTGTTTCCATTGTACACTACCCTCAAATTATTGACAACACGCCATCTTCGCTGACCGTTCCCCTTTGCCACGAATTTCCGGATTTTTGCTTGTAGGTGACGGTGGCGCCGTATTCCCCCCTCGGCCATTTCCCATATTTCACAAGTACGTTCACGATCGTCGAACTGCCATACAATCTTGCCCCTTTCACTTTCACCTTCCGGCCTCCCAGCCGCACTTTCAGGTGCTTTTTTTTGCTTACGCTGATTCCGCTCACGGTAAGATTGAGCCTGGTCTTTGTTTTCTTGCTGTCGCTGTAGGAAAGTGTGTCCGTGTCCGACACAATGAGCGCTGTGTCTCCGCCCTCGCAAGGACTCGCGTTGTTGAGTTCCACGGCCAGAAGCGCTTTTTGGACTTCCGCGCAAGTCGCGCTTCCGGCGCCGTAAAGATCGGAGCAGGAAGTGCCCAGCGCGCTGTATGCGTCTTCAAAAGAGGAGCTCGATCCGAGATAATAGTTGAGCGCCCGGTAGTAAATCTGCCCCGTTGCGTCGGTCCCGACGCCCGCGATCGAATAGCCGTTGAAAGTCCCGCCTGCCGCCGCAAGATAGGCGCTGTGGCCAAAAACCGTGCTGTTCGTGTGAACGCCGCCATAATCCCAATCGCCGCAATAAAAAGACGAGTCGCTCATTTTTTCCGGATAACCCATGCTTCCGGGATCGGAAAGACTGCGGATGGTTCCATAGTCGGAGCCAGCGCCAAGCAGCCAATCGTTGCTTCCTGAAATATATTTCTCGGTGAATTCCCCGAAAATGTCGGCGTATCCTTCGTCTATCGCTCCCGACTCGCCCGTGTAATCGAATCCCCACGGCCAACCGTAGTATAGAATCGAATTGTATGTGACGCCATGCCCGTATTCGTGTCCGAGAATGTCCGAGGTGAGCTCTCCTTCGCAAAATTTTATGGAATAGTAATCGTACCAGGCGTTCGGACATTCATAAACTTTGTTTGGGTTGTTGTTCACCCGAACATAGGCGTCGGTATTCGCGTAGGCGCTTGTGTAACCATCCCCGAATCCGCCTTGGCTGTTCGCCCCGTTTCTCCCGAAAGTATTCAGAAAATAGTTGTGCGCGCCGCCGAGATAGCTGTAGGCGTTGTCAACATCGGCCACACCGGCCGCTCCCTGCCCTTCGGAGCGGGAAAGGACGTACGCGCCCGAATTGCCGTCAAAAACGCGGCGGTTCAAATTTCGCGTTCCCGAGAGATGATAGACAAAGCTGCCGTCGATTGCGTTTATGAAGAAATATTCGCGCCCGCCTTCATCTTTGTTCCAAAGCTCCACCATCCAGACAAGACGGTATGCATCGTCTTTTTTGTTTTCAACGAGGCCTTTGTTGAACACGAAAAGCGTCGGCTTGTTCGATTCGGGCTTTCCGATGTGTCCCCAGTCTTCCCAATATTTTTCCGCTTCTTTTTTCGCCCGCTCGCGGGAAATTTTCGGCTTCGTTTCCGAAAAGATTCCGGGCAAAAACTTCGCTCCGACCGAACTCACCGAATTGTTTTCTTTGAGATGGACGATGGCATATGTTCCGAAAACGGGAACTCCTTCATGTTTCTGGACATATGCCAAATGATTCATTTTCTTTTCGTCGCTCTTTTTTCCCACGAAAAGAAGTTCTTTGGCGGGTTTTTCAAGGCCGAGATATTTTCCATACTCCTGCATAAAGTATTTCGCCGCCGTCGCCGGATCAACCGAAAAAAGCTTCTTGAACGGAAGAGGAATCCCGTCTTTCGTCGCCGAAACAAATCTCACCGCGCCGGTATTTTTGTTGACGGCATATTCGGCGTCCGGACCGACTTTCTCTTTGAATTCTTCCAGTTTAGCCTCACTGCTCTGATTCGCTTCGCCCGCCACTTTCCCTTTTTCAACAAAAAATACGCCGCTCAAAATGGCCGCTCCGGCAAGAAGCGCCGCCAGAGTCGCAATAATTTTCGTTTTTGTTTCCATTTTTTTTCTTTTTTTCTTTTTCATCGGTTTATTCTGTGCGACGGACGACTATTTTGTTCCCGAAAATGATATCGCGCCCGTCCGTTGATAAACAAGTTCTCCGTTCCGCGCGTCAATGAAGTATATTCTGTGCCGAAATTTGCCGCTGTCCGCAAGATCGACTTTCCAAACCAGATAATCACGCCCGCTTCCGCCGCTTCGAAAGACGTTTTCGTTCAGAATCAAAAGTTCGATTTCCCGCAATTCCGGATTTCCCGACCCGAATTCCCCATCCCACAACTCGCGGGCGATTTTGGCCGCCTCGCTTCTTGAAATTTTGGGGTGAATGTTCACTTCCACGCCATTGTCCAGCCCGCCGTTGGCCGAACTCACCGAAAGATCGCCGTTGAGATGAACCGCAATCTCTTTTCCGAAAACCTTTATTCCTTTGTGCAGTTGGGCATACCGAATATGAATCATCCCGGATTCTTCTTTCTTTTGCTCCATCATTCGCAGATTTTTCCGATGGTTTCTGATTCCGAAATATGCGCCGTATTCCTTGAGAAACCGCCGGGCAACCCGCTGGGGGGAAAGCGTCCTTATTTTCCGCGTATCAATGGATATCCCGCCCGACTGACTGGAAAGAAACGTTATTTTCTGCGTGTCTTTGTCAATGGCATAGTGAAAATTCTCGCCGATTTTCTTCTGAAGCGATTGAATATCGACTCCCGCCGCCAGGGAAATCCCGCATCCTCCGAAAAAAGCGGTTAGCGCAAAGGCCGCGGCAAAAAGAAATTTTACCTTTTTTTCTTTCATCATTGTTTTTGTTCAATTATCCGAATTATACAGCCTTTTGTTCAATTAGGCAATTTTTTGCGCAGTTCTCAAGGATTTCATCAAATCGAGATAGAATTTCAGGTTGTGGATCGAAGCCAGGCGCCCGGCCAGCGGCTCTTCGACTGAAAAAAGATGGCGGAGGTACGCGCGAGTGAAATTCTTGCAGGTATAGCAATCGCAATTTCTGTCGATCGGCGAAAAATCCTTCTTGAATTTTTCGTTGGTGATGTTGAGGGTATTATAAAATTTTCCTTCCCTTGACAAGGGGAAGTGGTCCGACGTACGTCGGGCCGGAGGGGTTCTCCAGACAAACAGCGATCCGTGCCGGGCATTGCGCGTCGGGATGACACAGTCGAACATATCAACGCCGTTTTCAACGGCGAAAACGATTTCCTCGGGCCGGCCGAGTCCCATCAAATATCGCGGTTTATCTTCGGGAAGCATCGGCAAGACCCATTTCAAGACATCGCGCATCTTCTCCCGCGGCTCGCCCACTGCCACGCCTCCAATGGCGTATCCGTCGAAGCCAAGCTCAAGCAATTGCCTGGCGCTCTCTTGCCGCAGATTTTTATACACGGAACCCTGAATGATGCCGAATAGTAAAGGTCTTTTAGTATTTTGTATCTGGTATTTTGTATCTGGTATTTTTTTATTTTTTTTGGATTTGGAATTTGGAATTAGTTTGGAAACCTGCCTGCCGGTAGGCAAGGTTCGAAATTCGAAATTCGAAATTTTGTTGTCGAAATACTCTTTGCACCTTTTGGCCCAACGAGTACTTCTTTCCAAAGACTTTCGCGCATATTCCCGGCTGCATGGATACGGCGGGCATTCGTCAAGAACCATAATGATGTCGCTCCCGAGCGCGAGCTGGATCTCGATTGATTTTTCGGGCGACATAAAATACTTTTTTCCGTCGACCGGATCGCGGAATTCAACGCCCTTTTCGGAAATTTTCACAGCTCCAAATCGAGGTCTCACCTCGACAGCTGTCGAGGTGAGACCTCGACGACTTTTTCTCTTTCCCGCCAAAGAAAACACCTGATATCCTCCCGAATCGGTGAGAATCGGGCCGTCCCAGTTCATAAACCTGTGCAAACCCCCCGCGCGTTTCACAAGTCTTTCCCCCGGCCGCAGCCAGAGATGATATGTGTTTCCAAGAACAATTTCCGCGCCGAGCTCGCGCAGTTCCTCCGGCGCCAGATTCTTCACCGCCCCTTTCGTCGCAATCGGCAAAAAAAACGGGGTGTTGATCATGCCATGCCGCGTCAATAACTTTCCTATTCTCCTATTTTTCGCCAGTTTGATAATTCTGAACAAAACAAAAAATTTTCAATTATCAATTCTCGATTTACAATGAATTTTCAATGATTTAATTTTCAAATATTGAAAATTGATCATTGATTGAAAATTGAAAATTTACTGGGAAACTTTTCCCCCTTCTCCCACGCTGATGTCTTCGCGCAGGTCGGTTGTTTTTTCCCCGAGTTCCGATTTGAGAATTTGCCCCGTGAAGCTGTCTTTTGCCGAAAAGACGACTTTGCTTGTGAGCGGCGCGTAGCTTCCAACCTGGTTTTGGGACGGCACGAGTCCCATCTGGAAAATCAGCTCTTTGGGGTCGGTGATGATTCCCATTCCGGCCGGCATCGTTCCGACGCTCCAGACGAGCTCATTCGCCCTCTCATTGAAACTCACGTCCGAGTTTTGGGGAAGAAAATTGTTTTTCCACTTCGTACCCGGCGCGAACGTCACCGCCACTTTCGCGTCCGTGACGTCGTTGGATACGTTGGAAAGTTTGAGATGCATCGCGAAAGTCGTCTCGGCGCCGACCTTGAGGGGAAGCGAGCCGGAATTGGCGATTTCGGCGTCGTTATAGAATCCTTCTTCCACTGTCACCAATTTTGAATTGAGTTTCGCGTCCAAGACGTTCCCGGGAATGATTTTGTTCATCCCTTCCGGCGTCGGAACGTCCGGACTGTCCATCTTCACGACCGCTTTGAAAGAAAAATTCTTGTCCTTGGCGCTCGCCACCGGAATCACATCCTTCACGGGAATGGAAAAGAGGATTTCTCCCTCCTCGCCGGGATCGAGCACGGAAAACTCGGGCACGTCCGAAGCTTTCCAGGTGATGATACTCGTTCCGGTGTCAAACCCGCCCTTGCTTTCCTTCATATCCAGTTTCGAATATTCAAGAATGGGGCTTTTTATCTCTTCGGTGAGAATCACGTCCCGCAAGCCGATTTTTCCGGTGTTTTTGTATTTTATCTTGAATTGGAGAGCTTCCCCCGCGTTCACGGTGATATTTTCTTTTTTGTCGTTTATCGTCTGGGTGATCGCGATGGCCGACCCGACAATTTTCGCCTCGCTTTCCGCTTCGCCATAGGCGACGAATTCATCGCCCTCGCCAAATTCGCCGACAAAGGCTTTGATCGTCTTCACTTCGTCCACAAGACCGCTGATTGTCCCGCTCACATTCACCTCGCTCCTTTGTCCGGCCGCGAGATTCCCGACATACCAGACATTGTTTCCCGAGGCGGGAAGAGGCTCCGAACTTGAAAATGAAAATCCGCCCGGATATTCCGCTTTTATCTTGAGATCTTTGAACTCTCCGCCACCGTTGTTTTGACAGACGATTTTGTACGAAACTCCCCCGCCCGTTGCCACGTTTTGCGGGCCGGAAACTTCGACAATGAGAGGCGTCGAAGAAATAAAAACGCTTGTTTTCCCGTCCGCCGTGAATTGGGAGCTGAAATTGGCGCTGCTGTATTCGATTTTCGCCTCGACATAGGCCAAAAAGTCTTTCGGGCCGTAGAATTTCCCCTGAAAGGCGACTTTCGCCGCGCTTTTCTTTTCAATCGTCCCAACGGCGTAACGGCTCGTTTCGCCGCCTTGCTGTTCAAACTGAAGGTTTCCAAAAGGCTTGAAGTTCTCCGGATATTTGAGGACCAGAACAGCGTTTTTGAGCGCCGCCCGGTTCGAGTTTTCGACGATTATCTCAAACGCCACCGTCTCGCCGCTTTTCACGCTTTCCGGTCCGGAAATCGAAACTTTCACCTTGTCTTCGGAAAAAGCCGAACTCCGCCAGAGCAAAGCGCCCCACACGAGCGCAGCGAGCGTCAGCGCAGCCCCGAGAGATATCCCGGCGATTTTCAAAAATTTTTTTCGTTTTTCTTTTTTTTCTTCTTCCGCTTTTATCCAAATGTCTTTGTTTTCTTTGGGCCCGGCGGAAAAATCAGCAACCGAAAAAGGCTCCTCATCCGAATGCTTCGGATTGAGCGCTTCGAATTCCAAAGATTTTTTTTCAACCTCTTCCGCTTCTCTTTTATAAAGTTTTTCCTCGATGTCTTTGATCGCCATCTGGCAGTATTTTACAACATTTGCTTCGAAACAACAAGCTAAAAATTATACCGGCCGAAATTCTCCCTGATTTTGGCCAGTTTTTGAAGCTCGGCCTCGTCCGCTTTCACTTTCACGATCTTTTTAAGCGAATTTCCCAAGAAAACCCGCAAAAGCTTGATTTGATTGTCTGAAACCGGAACGGAGTTTCTGAAATTCTTTCCGCATTTCGCGCAAACCACGCCTCCTTTTTCAATGTTGAAAATTTTCTTTGAATTCGCAGATAACTTTTGTCCGCAAGCCGTACATCTCATAACTTCCGGACGATGCCCCAAAAAATCGAAAAGTTTCCACCAAAAAGCCTCGGTCAAAACTTCCCCAACTCCTCCGCCGACCCCCTCTTCGTCTCCCCCTTGGCAAGGGGGAGAAAGTTTTGATTTCCCTCCTCTTGGTAAGGGGAGGGCGAGGGAGGGGTCATAATCCAACAATCCAAAAAACTCTTTCAGTAATTCAAATATTTTTTCATCCCTTTCTTCCTCGGCGAAATTTTTCAAAAAAAACCGCGAAATTTTCAAAAATTCGGATATTTTTTCAAAGTTTTTTTTGACATTTTCAAAAGAATCAAGCGTGATAGCGCTTGTGATTTGCCCCAATCCCCGCGTTTTGGCGATGTACACTTCCGAAAGCGTCCCCGGCTCCAAATGCCCCGCCAGCTTTGCCTCCGGCTTGCGAACGCCTTTTGCCGCCGCCCTAACCAGTCCCCGTTCGAGGGTATAGAGAAAATATATCCGGTTTACTTCGTTCGCATCGCGCGACGCCAGGATGATAGCCGTGTATTTTTGCATATTGCAATTATATCACAGGACTTACGCGCTTGAGTGCAGTTCAAGGAAAAACCGAGCACCGACGCGAGGCGTATCAAAGGATACGTCGAGCGAGGAGCGGAGATTTTGACAAAGAAATGCGCCAAACGCGAAAGTCCTGAAACAAAAAGAAAACCCGGGAACTCGAAATCAAGCTCCCGGGGTGAGTATCCGTCGTCGTCATTTCGTCTCTCCGATCAGTTGCGCCCCTTGATCATCGAGACAGTCGTCGCAAAGATTTTTATCGGGATGCGGAATATAGAGCGCTCCGCACCGACAGGCAGGCAAGCGCCGAGAAATAATCAGACAGAATAATACGCTCGCGCTTCCTCCGATGAGATAGCCGACAACCAGAGGAATCGCAATTCCCGACCTGGGAAAGGAGAGTGAATAGCACAAGCTGCAGGAAACTATTATAAGAGCAGAGCAAGTCAAGCACATCGCCAGCGCAATCATAATATCACTCTCCCCTTGTTCCTGTTTTTTTTGCGCCGCTCATAAAGCGTGGTGAAGATAACGCAAGCCAGCATTATGATGGCCACGACGCACAGGTGACCGATGTCGAGTTTGTCCAAATACTCGACATCCATCCACTCCATAAATCTCGAAATTCCGTCAGTCATCACAATCCTCCTTTTTTAACAAACATTTTTTTCTCCGCGTTGCGGAGTTGAAAAACATTACTTCCCGATCTTCCTGAGATCCGGCTCAAAAATCTTTCGGACGCGTCCAGCGGATGTAAATAGCCACCCCGACTACATACAATGAAACCGCTGGCATGAAAATCCGCGGCAAAGCCCATTCAATGAAATTTTCGAATCCCATATTTTCTCCGTTTTTCACCGGCAATGCCGACACCAGTTCATTTTGACTTTTCTATCAATCAGCCAAAATGTCAGAACGGCGACGGCCGAAAAAAAAGTTGTCGCCCAAAAAACGAGTTGGCCGAAACTTATAGCCTCGCTCTGTCGGGGCGCATATTGTCCCAGGATGTATATGAGAACGATAAGAAACAGTCCGGCAAACGCACCCATGCCGGGACCGACACAGTATCTCTGCGTGTAATCCAGTCCCTCCAGGCATTCAGAATAACATCCTGGGGAGAGAAGGCATTTTTCTTCTTGCATAACAACTCCTTTTTTTCAAAGATCTTTCCGCGCTGCGGATTTTTTTCGCAAAACGCTTTTATCTCGCTACAACTGGTTGTAGCGAGATTCTCTGCAATTTTCACACTTAAGCGCCACCCATAAAACGCGTTTGGATTTATTTCAAATCTTCTTCAGCCACACCTTGACCGGCGCGGTTTCAAGATCGATGAATTCGGAAATGTCAGATTCGGGACTGTCGGCCTCGAAAACTCCGTCGGCCAGCGTCTCTTTAGCGATCATATCCCCGAATCTCTTGAATATTTCCGACCCTCCTTGATAGCACAAAAGAATTCGATTGTCAACCTCGTAGCCCGCGCGTTTCCGAAGCTCCTGGATCCGCCGAATAAGTTCGCGCGCCTCGCCCTCGAGCCGCAAATCGGGAGAAATCACTATATTCAAGCCCGCCATCGAGTTTCCTTCCTGCTCGATATGCACGCCCGGATCCTTTTCGATCGAGCCATAAAATCCGACTTTTTTCACGTTTACTTCGTCTTTCACGAGGTCCAGAAGCCGGTCGTCGATCATTTCATTGACCATCAGTTCGGAAAGCGGCTGGCGGACTTTGATTCCCGCTCCCGCGCGCGCGGCAAGACCCAGCTTCACGAATTTGCGAACCAGTTGCATTTGTTTGTTGAGTTCTTCGTCGATATATTTTTTTTCCGGCTTCGGAAAATCGGCAAGATGAACGGAAACTAATGCCTCCTCCCCTGCCTGAGGGGAGGATTGAGGAGGGGTGGGAGAAAGATTCTTATAAATTTCCTCCGCCACAAACGGCGTGAAGGGCGCCATCAGCTTTGCAAGCTCGACCAGCACGTGATGCAAAGTTTGATACGCTTGTTTTTTGTCATCGTCGTTTTCGCTCTTCCAGAATCTTTTCCGACTCCGGCGGATATACCAGTTGGAAAGATTGTCGATGAAGCTTTCGATCAATTTTGTCGGCCCGTACACGTCGTATTTCCCAAGCTTCTCATCAACTTCTTTTATCAAGCCGTTTAGCTCTGAAACAATCCATTTGTCCAACAAATTATCTGATACTTTATACTCGATACTTGATACTCTATACTCATCTATATTCGCATACATCACGAAGAAATAGTATGAATTCCAAAGCATCCGAAAAACGCGGTTTATCACGTCCCGCATACCTTTGATGTCGATCTTTTTTGGAAGTCCCGGCTGATTGATCGAGAAAAGCATCCAGCGCAGCGCATCGGCGCCGTACTCATCCATCACCTCCATCGGATCAATCACGTTTCCGCGCGATTTCGACATCTTTTTGCCATCCTTGTCGAGAATATGCCCAAGACAAATCACATTTTTGAAAGCATTGCCGGCTGGAACTTTTTTTTCCAGATTCAAAATCGTCGCGATGGCGTGAAGAGTATAGAACCAACCCCGCGTCTGATCGATGGCCTCGGAAATATAGTCGGCCGGAAAAAAATTCCCGCTTTCAATTTTCTTTTTGTCTGAGACCGAAGCGCCGTTTGGATAGTGCCATTGGGCAAGCGGCATCGCGCCCGAATCAAACCACACATCCATCACCTCCGGCGTGCGCCGCATTTTCCCGCCGCATTCACATCCGAATTCGATGTCGTCGACAAAAGGCTTGTGCGCGTCTTCAATTTTCTGTCCGGACAATTTTTCAAGCTCGGCGATCGATTCAACGGCTTTTTGCGCCCCGCACTTTTTGCATATCCAAACCGGCAACGGAGTTCCCCAATATCGTTCACGCGAAATCGCCCAGTCTTTCACGTCACGAAGCCACTCGCCGAACCGACCGTATTTTATGTGTTCCGGAACCCAGTTCACGTTTTCCCCGTTCTCGACAAGTTTTTCTGAAAGTTCGCTCATCCGGATGAACCAGGACGGTTTGGCAAAATATATGAGCGGCATATCGCACCGCCAACAGTGCGGATACTCGTGTTCGTAATTTTCTTCCCTGAAAAGCAAACCGCGTTTTTTGAGATTTTTGACGATCAGCTCATCAACTTCATATTTGTTTTTTCCGCCTTTTTTCTTGACTGGAATCCCCTTTCCCGGAACATCGGCGGAAACACGTCCGTCTTCGTCGACCGTCATCAATGTCGGAAGATTGTTTTCCTGCCCGACCCGTGCGTCGTCTTCGCCGAACGCGGGGGCAATGTGGACGATTCCCGTTCCTTCGCCGGTCGAAACGAAATCGCCGGAAACAACTTTATACGCATTTTCGTCTTCCGCGATTTTGAAAAAAGGTTCGTACGAAATCCCGAGCAAATCCTTGCCTTTCATTTCTTCCCGCACTTCAAATTCCCCATCAAGTGCCGTGATTCTTTCTTTCGCCAGAATAAGATTCTCGCCATTCATCTTGACTTTCACGTAATCGATATCTTCTCCAACCGCCAACGCCACATTACCGGGTAGTGTCCAAGGAGTAGTTGTCCAAACGAGAAAATACGTTTTCTCGTTATTCGTAGTTCGTATATTCGTATCCGATTCGTAGTTCGTAGAGACCTCAAACTTCACGTAAACCGAATTGTCTTTCACCGTTTGGTATCCTTGCGCCACTTCGTGTGAGGAAAGTCCCGTTCCGCAGCGATAGCAATATGGGATCACCTTGCTTCCCTTGTATACCAGACTTTCGCCCTTTTTATCTTTCGTCTTCCAAATTTGGGAAAACTGCCACCAGACTGACTCGATATATTTGTTTTCATATGTGATGTACGGATGCTCCATATCCACCCAGTATCCCATCCGCCGGGTCATTTTTTCCCAAAGATCTTTGAAGAGCCAGACGGATTCCCTGCATTTTTTGTTGAACTCAATGATGCTTTCCCGCGCATCACCCGGAATGATGTTTTCGATTTCCTGTTTGCTTTTGAGCCCCAGTTCCTTTTCGACCTGGATTTCGACCGGCAGGCCGTGCGTATCCCAGCCGGCTTTCCTCTCGACGCGGAATCCTTTCATTGTTTTCCAGCGCGGAATGATGTCTTTGAAGGCGCGCGCCAGCGCGTGATGAAGCCCCGGCAGGCCGTTCGCCGTCGGCGGACCTTCAAAGAACACAAAAGATTTTTCGGCCGGATTTTTCTCAACCGATTTCTCAAAAATCTTCTCTTTCTCCCAAAATTTGAGGACTTCCTCCTCCATTTTAGGCAAAGATTGTTTCGGATTGACGGGCTTGAACATATGTTTCAAAGCAATTTTATTACATTATTCTCCAAAAATCAAATAAAAAAGAACGAAACCTGCCTCGTTCTTTTTTTGTTTGTTCTTTAGCTGATATCACGAGGGAACCGGCCCGCAGTCTTCGGGGCAGGTCGCTTCGTCCTCAAAACACGGGCAGTCCGGGCCGTCGCACTCAAACTCACTTTCGCATTTTCCGTTGCCGCAGAGATTCCGGCAGGGCGCTCCCGGAATCGGAGAAATGGGTTCTCTCCGGCCGGGGACTTCTTTCTGCTTTTTTTCCGGAGAAACTTCCGTCGGAACCGACGGATAATAAGACTTGTCATGAACAAAAGCCAGAATGCAAATGGCAATCGCAATCACAAAGGCAGCCAGCAAAGCAAGAAATATTTTTTGATTCTTCATTTTTATATTATATCACGTCCTGCTCAGGGAAACATTGGGAATCACAAGTCTTCACTCGTTGACTCGGAGTCGTCCTCTTTTTCCTTCGCGCAGTCCGACGGGCAATTTTTTTCGTTCTCTCCCCTGTTTTTCTCGCAACTTTTGTTTCCGCAGAAAAGAGGCTTGACGATGTCCCTGAATTGGGAAATGTAGTTCGGATCTTTGCTGTATCCGAACTCGTTGTATCCCTTGGAGCTGGGAGCCCCGCTGAAAAACCACACGTATTCGCGCTTTTTGAAAAGGTATTCCAGGAGAGGGCCGAAATCAGCGGCTTTTTTCACCTCAAGTTTTCCTTTGCCGTTCATGTCCGTCGCCCAGTCGTTCCAATTGCCTTTCGTGTCCTTCCAATCCAGGTATAATCCGTGCGTTCCGCCTAGCACGAAATTCTTTGGATATTTTTCAAGATACGATTTCATATTTTTTTCCTGCTCGTCAAGTCTTTGTTTCAGGCCTCCCGCCCCCATCGTGCCCTGGACGCCCGGCGCGTCCAACGCGGAATGTAAATACCAAATTGATTTTTCCCCTCCCTCAACCAGTTTCAATTTATAATTTTTTTTCTTCGCCCGCTTCAATATTCCTTCCAGAATATAATTTGTGCTTCGTCCGTAATCTCCCGTTTTAAGGCTAAAATCGGCTGAAGTCGAAAGCAAAACCGCGTCGGGATAGACATCGTTGACGATATCCGCGATTTTCCGGCCTATCTCTTCCAGCCTGGCTATCGTGTCGCTGGTATTCCCGCCGTTTACTTTGACAATCTGGTTTATCCCGTTCATTCTATAATTATAATATAGTTCGTGGTCAATAAAGATTCCCGGCGCGCCGGATTCTCTGGCGAGTTTGAGAGAGGTTTCAAGAAGTTTATAGAAATCGGAAAGTGCGCCCGCCTGGTCCCAGAGATCCATATATTTTCCTTCTTCCTTGATGCGGGAATAATAGTCCGAAAGAGATTTTTCGCTTTCGCAGACGTTTTTGCAATAAAACCCGCTGTCGGTGCAATTATATCCCGTATCAAGGCTTTTTTCTTTATAGCATGCCTTCAAAGCCTCGCGATTCTTACAGTCAACTGTTGCAAGGCACGCCGGCGCCTCGCAGCATCCGACCAACCGATTGAAATAGATTCTCGGCCAGACAAACTTTCCGCTTCGCTTCACTGCCGCCAAGTTTCCGGACAATTCGGCAAAAGACGGCACGCTGTCGTTGCTCTTGTTGACAAGTTCAATAGTGAAACTATCGTAAGGAGAGCCTTCGACCTCTTTAAATAACGAATCAGTAAGGTCCTTATATTCTTTTTGGTCGGCTTTTGCTCCAGCGGGATAGAAAATCAAATTCTTTAGGCCGGAGGAGCTTATTCCGGCGTGCCTTTTTATTTCGGCTTCGGAAAGCGCGCGGCTGTATATCCTCACTTCGTCAATTTTTCCGTGAAAATACCTGGTTTCATATTTGTTGGGATACGCCCCGCCGATATTGATGTCCAGGCCACTCGACTGCATTTTTTTGCCCTTCGGAAGTTCTTTTGATTCGGCCGGCGTTCCGTTCACCCAGAGGTCGACATTTCCTTTTTCGTCAAGCGTCAGCGCCACATGGGACCATTTATTCATCTCAGCCGCCCTGCTTATGAGCGCATAATCCTTCTTTTCTTTCCCGTAGCGTATGACTCCGACAACTTTGGAACTTCTGGGATTGAAATAGAGCTGATATGACGCTTCTTTGTCGAAGAGCCCGCCTTTGGTGATGATTCCGTCAAGATACGCTCCCTGGTTTTTGTCATCTTCGGGAAAAATCCAGGCTTCAAGAGTGATTTTTTCAGTGATATCAAGGCTTTTCACAGGCGTGCTTCGGTGGCCGTCGCCGATTGCGTAAGGCTGCCCCCCAGTCGAGCCGGGAATTTTCACGAAGGCGCTCGTTCCGTTAAACGCGAAAGCTTCTTTCGATTTGCCTTGTGTCTTTTTTATGTCATACATTTTTCCGTCGTTGCCGTTTCCGCTTTTGTCATGGGCGGTTTTGTTGTCATCCTCGTCAAAACTCCAATATGCCGCCAAGTCTTTTTTGTCGGAGTCGGAGAAATCCGAAGCTGATGTTTTTTTGTTCTTTGTTTTCGCATCCGACCCCACGTACCAGCCGTTATACGCGCTCCAGACCAGCGCCGCAGCGAATCCGACCGCGAACATCACGATAACAAAGGCCTTCCAGGCTTTGATTTCGGTTTTCGAGGCCAGAACGAAGCGGCTGGAGAGAGATTGCGAGGCTCGGGATATGCTTTGGTCAATGGGCCGTTGTCTTGTTTTTTGTTTTGGCATTTTTGTTGTTTTTAAAAAAACTTATAGCTGAATCCTTTACGGATTCGTCTCAACCCAGCCGCAGGATTTTTTGCCCCGGGCGGAGCAGGACGCGGTCGAGCCGTTGCAAGTTCCTTCACACTGCCAGCTTGTGTCGTATCCGTCGGCGGAAGGAGAACCGATAAGACTGCTTCCCGGAGCGCACCACTCCGGAGAAGCGTCTGTACACAAAGTTTTTCCATTGGCGCCGCCGCACCGGCCGGGTATGGGAGTCGAAACGCTTTTCTGGCACGTGGCCGCTGTTCCCGGACATGTCGCGGCGCTTCTGCACTGCCAACTCCACGGAGCGCTCCCGCTCGGAGCGGGGCCCTGCAAAGCGCTCGCGGAATTGCACAAATCCGAACCGGATGGAGGAGGATCGCCGGGGCAATAGTCCTTTCCTATGGCCTGCCCGCATCCTCCGTTTATTGTGGGGCTTACGGAAGCGTTGCAAGTTCCTGACGTACTGCCGCCGTTCAGACCCAGACATTGCCAGCTGAAGGAATTTGAATTGGGAACCGTGTAGGGAAGAGTGAGGCTCGTATTGCCTTGCAAGCACAAGTCGGAATTTTGGGAAATCGTCGACCCGGCGCAAAAAGACGCTCCGGCTTTGCACTGGCCGGGAACGGGAACGACGTTCACGGCGATTGGAGCGCTGCATTGCGTCCCGTTGCTGGCTCTCGCGGTTATGTTCGTGTTTCCGACGGCCAAACCCGTGGCGACGTTCAAATTCGTCGCGGAACTCGCCGGAACGCTCGCGACGTTCGGCGCGCTCGACGTCCATGTCCAGTTGGAAAGGTTCGTTCCATCGTTGCATACGGCCGTCAGATTTGAAGTTTCCCCGACATTGATCGGTGAGGGCGCCGCGGTTAGGGTCGCGGATGGACAGGTGGAGGGTCCGACGATGGTCAGATTCACGATGACCGGACAATGGTTGATTTTGGAGTCAAAAGTTGACAGTAAACCCCAGTACAGCATTCTTATTCCAGCAGGCATATCTTCCAATTTTTTCCCGTTCCTGCAAATGCCATCTCCAAGGCCATGAGCGCCACAGTCATATTCAGGCACCTTATTCGCACTGCACACGCTGTTGTCTATCATTGGCAAAAAGTACTGGTTGCGTACGTTGAAGTCAGGGTTGACAGTGAGCCGCACAGCGCCCGATTGGACAACTGTTACTGTTTCGCCCGTGATTCTCACGCGACTGGCGCCGGCGACATTGGCCCGGATTGCGACGGTCCTGCCTTTCATAAACCCCCGGCCGAAGCCGCCGCTTGGTTTGCCGGTGTTGATCAGACAGTCGTCCCCGATAGTTTCGGGATTGTCAAAGCAATCCACAATTCTCTCGCCGCAAACTCCTCCCGGCGACAATCCGCAGCAATTCGCACCCACACTGCTGTTGATGACATGCCAGTCTTTCGAAAATGGAGGAGTTCCAAAAACGCCCCCCGAGCCAAACCACTCTCCGGTCGGCTCGGCAAATGTGATCACATCCCCGATGTTCAGCGTGCTTCCGTTTCCCACGCAGGTCCCGTCGGCTTTTTCAAAAACGCAGTTTGGATCCACACTGACGGTTCCGTTAAAATCAAGACTGCTTCCTTTGAGATAATACATGGGGTTCTTCAATCCCCATCCTTCGCTTCTGTGCACGAAATAGGAGTTGCTGCACGCCGCGGCTTGCGCCGAATCAGCCGCGAGAAAGAAAAACGACGCACCCGCGAGCGCGAGAAAAAACATGGCTGTTTTGTTTCTTCCTCCCGAGGCGGATCCGTCTTTGGCGGACATTTTTTTGACTAAAATATAAACAAGAAGAAAAAGAAGCAACAGAACCGACGCGCCCAAAAGCGCGAGCCCCGCCTTTTTCCAGGCTTCGCCGGCAAAGCCGCCGGTTTTCGCGCCGCTCATGTCATACACGGTCGAGACTTCATTCATGATTTTCCCTTCTTTGTTTTTCACGACGGCGGTGAGCATCAGCCAGTCATAGCCGGACCTCGCCTGAAATTCATGCTCGAGCCCTCGCACATCTGCGGAAATGAAGCCTTTGTAATCTTTCCTGGCGACAATATTTCCCCTCCGGTCGGTGAGGGCGACGGTCACCTCTCCGTCCGCGCCCATTCCTCCCCCCGCATTGTGAAAACAGGCTCTCATCTTTCCCTTGTCGCCCCGCGAGAGCGGAAATTTGTCGAGCGCGGCGAAATTCACCCGGCCCTTTTTGACGTTCGAAGTCGTGAGCCGCACCTCGAGCATGGATTTGGCATCGGCATATTCCGCCGTGATCCTCATCTGCCAGGCGCCGTTTTGAATTTTTGGAATGATGTATTGAACGTCTTTTGCGCCTCCCGCTTCCACATTCAGATTTTCGGAAGCGTTCGCGGCGATGTTTTCTTTTTTGAGGGCGTCCCAGGCAAAAAGTTCGTACGTGAGCTTGACGGATTGCCCGGCGGAACCCTCGTTTTTGAGAGGAAACTCGATTTTCACGTCACTGCCCTCCTCCACTTCGGTCGCCGGAGACCGCCCCGCGACGGCATGTCCGTTCACGCGCAGATTGTTCCGGTCGGGATAAACCGCTTTTGGAACGGCGCTCACCACTTCGAAAGACGAAAGGCCCGCGTATACATTGTTCACGAAAGTGAGTCCCGATATTTCGTAGCTTCTGGAGGAAGTGAAAAACGCGGCGAGAAAATATTTTCCTCCGGCGAGTCCTTTGGGAAGATCGTATAAAAAAGAAACTGTTTTGCTTTCTTTGGGAGCAAGATATATGTTGTCCGCGGCAAGAAACTGGTCGATAAGATGATTGCCGTTTTGAGCCTCGCCTTCCGGGTTCTCCCGCAAGACCTGTCCCCAGAGATTTCCTTCGGCAATCGGATAATCGTTTTCATTCGTGAGGGTGGCGGTGAACTGAATTTTTTCTCCGGCAAAAGCCGCCGGGGACCTGTTGGCAAGCGCTACGTTCACGCTCCCGAAGCGGTAAAATGAAAAACAATCCGCAAGATTCGGATTGATTTTTCCGTCGGGATTCTCCAGTTGCGAAAGCGCTTCTCTTCTCTGGTCTTCGGAAAGATTGATGTCGCTTTCGATTCTCTTTTTCATTTCTTCCGAATTGGGAATCGCAGGAACGTTTGCCGCTTCCTGGGCGCGCACCGGGCCGGCCAGCAAAAACAACGCCGCGACGCCGAGAAAAGCAAAGGCCGTCAATCCCGTTTTGGAAAGTTTTCTTTGTTTGGTTTTCATTTTGTTTTTTTTATTAATAATCTTCGGATATATCATACCACAAAAACGCACATAGGAACATCCAGGCCGAAAATTTCACTTGAAAAAAATTTCAGTTTTTCCTCAAAAAATCGAGTTCCGCTTCGCTAAAGCGGGCGACGAGCCGCACGATGTCGGAACGGGCGACGATGCCCTGAAGAATATTGTTTTCGTCCACCACCGGAACGGGATTGACGCGCTTTTCGTTGAAAATAGCCAACAGCTCGGAAAGCGGCGTTTCCGGGCCGACGGAAACGTATTTGGCGTCCATTATGGATTCGGCCGTCGCGTTGACGATCGATTCTAGATTCTTTTTGTCCTCATCTTTCACCATTTTGAGAACATTGAAATCCGCGAGGAGTTTCGCAAATGACGGAATGTGCGTGCCGAAAGCGTCATTGGCCAGCAAGTCGGCTTCCGTAATCATGCCCAAAACTTTTTTTTCGGCGTCGACAACCGGCAAGCCATTGAAGTTGCGCTCATGGATAATCCGCGCGACTTCCGTCACCTTGGTGTCTGGCGCAACTGTGATGACCTCCTTCGTCATGGTGTCTTTTACCTGCACAAAAATTATGTTAAAGGTTAAATGTAAAAAGTCAAAACTAAAGTTTAAACATCAAATATTTTTTCGGTTTTGACATTTTATATATAGATTTGATATTTGAGTTCTGACATTTGACATTATCCTATATACTCCGATACACCTCCAATGTTTCTCTCGCGCACTTTTCCCAGCTGAATTTTTGGGCTTGCTTTTTTCCTTTCATACCCAACTCTTCGCGCAAACTTTTGTCGGCCGCCAATTTTTGCATGCCTTTGGCAATTCCTTCCGTGTCATGCGGATCGACAAAGAGCGCCGCGTCGCCCGCCACTTCCGGAATAGAAGCCACGCGCGAAACGAGACAAGGCGCGCCGCAAGCCATCGCTTCGACGATCGTCTGGCCGAAACCTTCCCAAAGCGAGGGCATCACAAAAAACTCGCCGTGCGCGTAGAGCGGCTTGAGTTCGTCCCCGCCAACATACCCCGTGAAAACGACGTCGTTTTCAATTCCCATGTCTTTCGCCATCTGGAAATATTCCTTGAAGAGCCAGCCGCGCTTGCCAGCGACGGCCAGTTTGTGGTCGAATTTACCCTTGAAATTCTTTTTGAAAACAGCGAAAGCTTCCAAAACGCGGCTCAAATTTTTTCTCGGCTCGAGAGTTCCGAGGAACAAAATGTATTTCCCCGTGAGGCCGTATAGTTTTTCAATTTTTTCCCTCGGAGAAACGCCTTCCTCCAAAAATCTTTTGTCGAGACCATTGTGGACCACGTCGATTTTTTCCGCCGGAAATTTGAGAAGTTCCGCGGCGTCTTTTTTGGTTGAGCTGGAAACGGCGATGATCCGGTCGGATTTTTTGGCGGCGAAGGAATAGAGAGTTTTCAGCTTCGCGGTTGAAAGGCGCGGGAAAAGATCGGGCACGCGGTATGGCGCGAAGTCATAAAATGTGGTGATGATTTTTCCGCGGTATGCAGCCGGCACGCGGTAGAGCGGCGAAGTCGAATGGAGAATGTCCAGTTTTTCCCGCGCGTACGTGGCCGTTCCTAAAATCTCACTGTAAGCCACCGGCATATATTTTTTATAATCCGAAAATGGAAAAAACTTCATTTTCACATTAGGCCGCGCGAATTTTTTGACGTCCTTGTCCCGAACCTTGAAATCGAAAAACAAAATGTATTGATTTTTTGTGTCAATATCAAGAAGATTTTTCACCAGATGCCAAACATAATGCGCCACTCCTGTCGGAGCGGATTTTTCGGGGTTCAGGATGGCTCTGGCGTCGACTCCAATGCGCATATTTTTCGCTTCATTTTTGCACTCTTCTGCCCATACTATACATTAAACTGACACATTTTCGCAAATATCTCATTTTTAAGGCCGGACCTTAAAAATTCATTCTAAAATCATTTTTTCATCAGCCTTCTTTTCCTTCATGGCTTTGGTATTTTCCTCTGCGAATGCTTTGTACTCTCCATTCTTCTTGAAATCATCCATAATCACTTTTTTACTGCAAAGTCCGTAATTGGTTTTTCCGAGATAATCCGAATAACTGCTCCATCGCCAATTTTCGGCTTTCGCGATGCCGTGAATTTCCGCATTGCAGTTTATATACGCCGAAAGATACAGAAAGTTATCCGGCCGAATCAAGCTTGATTTGAATCTTCCCTGAAAAAGGACTCCGTTTCTTTTGTAGCGGCTATTGAAATACATTGAATAACCTATGCCGATTCTTTGTATAAATTTTTCAATCCCTTTTTCTGTCAATTGCCTTAACATAAGATGATAGTGGTTCGGCAACAAATTATAACAAACAAATTCCACAAGCGGCTTTCGTTTTTTAAGATCCGATCTTAAAAATTCATCGACTGAACTGGCTGGATATTTTGCGTGGAAGTTTTTCCACAGAAACATCAGCCCGTCTTTTTCATCGTTCATCAGTCGCATTGAAAGCAGAAATCGGTAATAATCCGCATCATCCAGAAAGATTTTCCTCTTCTCCGTTCCTCTGTTATAAATGTGATAATATTCATTCTTTACCAATTGATGTTTTCGCATATTTTTGATTTTTACTATTTTTAAGATCGGATCTTAAAAATAGTATAGCACATTTTTTCGAAAGAAAAAACCGGCTGGATGACACGACATAAAATCGATAGGATGGTCAATTGGTAATTCAAGTGGTATAATACCCTTGTGAGAAAAATATTTTCCGCCAAAAAATTTTTTTGCGTCTTGATTGTCCCCGCGCTTCTTTTTTCTTCGGGATTTTTTTTGAGTTCGCCCCCGACCAAAGCGAATTTTTCCGCCCGGGAAAAAGTGCGGAAAAGCGTCGTTCCGGAACAAAACAGCGACTGGAATTTTGAAGAGCACGAAGCTGTCGTGAAAATCGCCTGCGCCGACGACTGCCTTGATGTCATTTCCTCCAAATTTGGAATCTCCCTTTCCCCGCTCGGCGGCGAGGGAAATGAGAATTTTTATCTCGCCAAAAGCCTCACTCAAAAATCCGCCCGGAATCTCGTGAAAGCGCTTGCCAAGGATCCGCGCATCGAGCTGGTTCAGCCGAATTTCAAGTATAATTCGCTCGCCCGCACGGCCAATGACACGTATTTTTCCGAAGAGTGGTGGCTGTTCGATCCTCTGGAGTCAAGCGCCGGCGGCGCGGACGCGACTTCAGCCTGGGATCTGGAAACGAAAAACCAGCGCAAAGTGGCCGTGGCCGTCATCGACAGCGGCGCGAACACGAAACACAAAGATCTCGCCGGCGGCCTCACGAAAGGCTCCGCCAAGGGAAAGAATTTTGAATATCCGAAAAAGAAAATGTCCGACGGCGACGGACACGGAACGTTTCTGGCCGGAATCATCGCCGCCAAAAGCAACAACCGCCGCGGCATCTCCGGCGCAAGCTATTTCGGAAACTTGAAAGTGATGCCGCTCCGCTTCGACTTCACAACCTCGCAGGCAATCGAAGCCCTGAATTTCGCCAAATCAAAAAATGTCCCCATCGTGAACGCGAGCTGGGGAAGCTACGGCGAGGACGGACTCGACCTCGCTCTGAAAGACGCCATTTCGCAATATCCCGGCGTTTTCGTCACCGCGGCCGGAAATGAAGCGCGCGATCACGACGCCGGAAGCGCCGACCAAAAAATGTATCCTTGTGATTTCGACCTTCCGAACATCCTTTGCGTTGCCGCTTCCGACCAAAACGGAAACCTCGCCGACTATTCCGATTTCGGCGCGAGCTCCGTCGACGTTGCCGCTCCCGGCGGAACGGACGACTATCCGCTCATCGGTCTTTCTGGATCGAAAAGCGGATACGACGAAGCCGTCGGCAGTTCCCTTTCGACCGCGTTCGTGAGCGCCGAAGCCGGCCTGCTTTTTTCAAAGCATCCGAATTTGTCCGGCGCACAAGTGGTTGAGATTATAAAAAGCTCCATCGACGCAAACGCGAGCCTTGCCGGAAAAGTTTCAACCGGCGGAAAAGTGAATTTTCGAAAGGCCCTCGACGCGGCGGCGGGATATTGAAGGAGCCAAGCGCCTACTTATATTGCAAAGCCTGCAATGGATCAACGGCGCTTGCCCGACGAGCCGGAATAACGCCAGTGAAGAAGCCGACCAGAAATCCAAGCCCGACAATGAGCAGAACGAACCACAACGGATACGAAAACAAATTCACCGGCTTTCCTCCAAATTGACGGGCTAAAATATTCACCAATATATTGAAAACTTTTCCGGTGATCATTCCAAGAATAACTCCCGCAACCCCTCCCAAAAAACCCATAAGCGAGGCTTCCGCGATGAACATCCGGCGGATGTCGCTGTCGGACGCGCCAACCGCCTTCATAATCCCGATTTCCTGCGTCCGTTCCAAAAGAGCGACCGTCATCGTGTTGAACATTCCGATTGCGCTCACTGCCAGAGCAATCACCCCGAAAAGCGCGAGAATCACGTTCACGATTTTGAAAAATCTGTTCACTTCGGCAACCGTTTCCGAAAGAGAGGAGACGACAAGACCCTTTTCGGACAGCCGCGATTTGACAGCGTCGATGTCGCGGCTCGATTTGCAGCGAATTTTCAGGCGCGAATAATTCCCGAGATTTTCGCTTCCTCCGACGGCCGCGACGTTGACGAAAAAAGTGGCGTCTTCGCTTTTCACAATCCCGCCAATTTCGAAGTCCCCTTCCATATCCTTCTGCTCCGTTTCCTCGCCCGACCCGTCTTTGGGAACAAAAACCGAGAAATTTATCGTCCGGCCGAGCATTTCGTCCGGTTCTTTGTTGAATATTTTGGCAAAAGCGGAGGTGATCACGACTTGTCGGGGATTTTCATCCGTGAGCGGTTCGCCCTGAACGACTTTCGTTCCCGCCAATTTCAAAAATTCGGGTTTCACGACGACTGCCGTCGCGTCCGACACGACTTCACTGAATTTGACTTGGGCGCCAAGATCGAAGACGGGATTCACCTGCTCCACATCCCCCATTTTTGAAATTTCATCCAGCAGTTCACCGTCCAAAAATTTTTCTCCTTCTTTGTTCGGAAGAACGTCGACGGAAAGCAAGGAATCGGAAGTGGTTATCGTCTCCAAAAGGACGTTTTGGAGGCCATATCCAAAGGAAACCAAAAACAAAATCGCCCCGATCCCGATTCCCATTCCGAAAATCGTGAGCAGCGTTCTGGCTGTCCGGGCTTTGAACATTCGGGTGGAAAGTTTTATCAAATCGTCGTTTTTCAAGAGTTTATTTTCACAAATTATTGACGCGCGTTCAGCCGCGTGCTTTTTGCGCCAAACATCGCTATGACAAAAATCTCATCAAAAGCAGAATTTCGAGTTCGCGGGAAATTTTTTCCGCCGTTTTTTTGTTGAGGCCGATTCCGCCTTCATTTGCCGGATCATCCAGCGCCCGCCTCACGTTGGCAATCGAAATTTTGTTTTCAAGCCTTTCCCTGATTGTTTTGGTGAATCTTTTTTCCAGTTCCGCGTCGATTTTCAATTTGAAAGTGTCCGTCATATATTTTCCGACCTGAACGGCGCTTGCTTCGACGTTGGAAAGATCGATTTTCGCCGATTGATCAAGAATACGCTTCACTCCCCCCGCGAACCAGCGCGCACTGCGCTTGTCCCAGCCGACACCGCCTTTTTCGCTTTCGGTGTCCAACGCGTTTTCAAAGTCATCGACTGTCGTCTTTGAAAACAACAGATTCTGAAGTCGCTTTTTCGCCTCTTCCATTTGCTCCTCCGGCATATTGAAAAAAATATGGGAAAAAAGCTGCTGGGCTTTGAAGGGAGTGATGAGAACTCCGAGCTGGGCAATGGAAAAATTCTTGAAAGCCTCCATAAGCATCCTGATTTCCGGGGAAATATATCCCTTTTTCACCACTTTCCATTCCGAACCAGCTTTCACTCGGATTACCTCCTCGCCGGCCTGGCGATTGATTTTGTATATCTCCTCGCCGGCTTCCTTCTTCACTTTGACGATCTCTTCCCCGTCTTTTTTCTTGATTATTTCCCAATCGGATTCCGCCTTGAGCTCGGGGATTTTTTTGTCGAAAACCTCCTCGATTTTGACGATTTTTCCGTCCTTCATATACGCCACCCGGTCGCCGTAGGGAAGATGGGCCGGATCGTGAGTGACCAGGATCACCGTTTTTTTGTCGACTTCATTGAGCTCCCGAAGAATGGTCATCACATTGTGGGCCGATTTTGAGTCAAGGTTTCCCACCGGCTCGTCGGCCAGGATGATTTCCGGATTGTTGACGAGGGAGCGCGCGATGGCCGCCCTCTGTTTTTGCCCGCCGGAAAGCTCGCTGGTGAATTTTTCAGCCTGCTCGTCGATTCCGAAACGCTTGAGCAGTCCCAGTCCGGTTTTTTTTCTTTCCTCCTTGTCCTCTTCGGTGAAAATCTTGGGAAGACAAATGTTGTCGATCACGGGAAGAGAATCAATGAGATAGAAAGCCTGGAAGATTATTCCGATTTTCCGGCGGTGGAATTCGGCTTTTTCGAGTTTTGCGAGATTGTGTATCGCTTGTCCGTCGATTTCCACCGACCCGCTGGTCGGCTTTTGAAATCCGGCAATGGAATAAAGGAGTGTCGACTTGCCGCATCCGGACGGACCGAACAAAATCAGATACTCGCGGGGAAAAACTTCAAGGTTGATTCCCTCAAGGGCTTTCACTTCGCTTGTTTTTCCCTCGTTGTATGTGACGTTCAGATTCCTGATCGCGATATTCGGTTTTTTTCCTTTGTTTTCCATATATATAGTTGCGCCGCAACGGCACTTATTCCTCATCCACGATCCACCACGAAAATTCGATGTCTTTTGAAACAGCCTCTTCGACTTCGACCTTGAAGCTTTCGCCGGATTTGATTTCGGTGACGGCAAGCGGCTGCCTGAGAGTGGTCTTGGGCGTCACAAAAATTTGCGAATTTTCAGACACGGCCGTTGTGGCAATGACAATTTCTTTTTCGCCGAATTCGAGAATCGCTTTTCCGATGACGGGCGCCGCGCCCGTTTCCTCATTTTTGACGGCAATTTCACCGGCCACAATCCCCTTCGCTTCGAACACTCCCGCGAGGCTCACGTTGCCATTCGCGTCGGCCGTGACGACGTTCGAAGGTATTTCGCCTGTTCCGGAAATGGTGAGGGCGGCGATTTTGTTTTCCAGTTCCGTGATTCTTGATTCGTGATTCAGGATTCTTTCGGTGAGCATATTTTCGGTTTCAAGCATCGCCGAGAAGGTGTCATTGGTTGAAGTTTGGAATGCCGCAAGGTTGTTTTCGGCGGTTTGGAGTTTTTGCTCGGCGGCGGAGAGTTTGGTGTTGAGTGTTGAGTATTGAGTATTGAGATCCGAAATGGAATTTGAAATGAGGTTCAATTTTTCATTGACCGCGGTTTGAAGTTCCTGAACGCTTTGAGCTTGATTTGAAATTTGAAATTCGACATTTGAAATTTCAGTATCTTGCTCCATGATTTCCGCCTGTTGCTCTTTCATCGCTCCCAAAAGAAGGACTGGAAGTTTATCATAGTGGACGCCGTAGTAAGTCGTGCTTGAGCCTTCACGGGTGAATTTGTAGGTAAGCTCGGACATATACGGGAGGATTTCCTGGGCCATCACGCCGAGGCGCTTTTGGGTTCCGTCGGTTTCATCGAGTTCGTTGTATTTGTAGGCGTTGAGCCGGTTCACGATATCGAGGGAACCGGTGACAGGAGTGATGTTCTTTTTGAGGCGGCGGTCGGAGGTGACAAGCCCGAGGTTTCCGGTGCCATCGTCGCGGTATACGGCCGTGTCTCCATCCGCCGTCCAAGTGGACATCTGGATGCGTCCGATGACATCAAGCGCCTGGTCGGGATTCGTCGTCCCGATGCCGACGTTGCCGGCGAAATAATTCTTGTTTCCGGAACTGCTCTGATAAACGCCCCAATTTTTGGTTCCGGCGATGGAATCAATATATAACCCGTAGCCATTGGTGATAGCGCCGGCTCCGCCGTTAACTACCGAGGCATATAAAGCGTAGCCGGCCCATATATCACCGCTGCTTTGATTATTGATTTGTCCACTTACGCCATATGCGTCGGTAATGGCCCCACCCCCGGAACCTTTAGTTATGTCACCAATAATTCCGTAGGCATAACTTACTGTCCCAGCGGTATTTTCGATGTTAACCATGCCGTACGTGCCGGTAAGGTTGTTTTGATTGGCTGTTTCGCCGTAATATACGTAATTTCTGCCAGCTGTCGCACTGCCGACTGTATTTCCATAAACGAACAATGCGTTATAGCCGGCAGTGAAAGATCCCGTACTGGCCGAGCCGTTGTTCAGCTTGAGTTTGTTTTCAGTAGTATAAAAAGTTCCGCTGGTATCAGTTCGGCTTTCATAAACATAAAGCTTCGTGTCCGGCGCCGTCGTGCCGATGCCGACGTTTCCACTTGTCGGGTTGAGCGCGAGATTGCCGTTGCCTTGAAGCTGGAAGACATTGTTTCCTGTGATATATGATATTTCTCCTTCATCCGCTTCGGCCGTTCCAACATGAATGGTTTCCGCTCCAAGCCAGAGATTGGACCAACGATAGGAGTCGGAACCGAGACTGTATGTGTCTGTGGTCGATGGACCGATATCTCCTGTCACTTGAAGTTTGAAGTTGGCGGGATTCGTCGTCCCGATGCCGACGTTGCCGCCAAGCGCTGTCATATATATCGAGTTGCCGATATTGAGAAAGGTTTCGGGATTGGTGTTGCCGATGCCGATGTTCGTGCCGTTGTCAAAGATTCTGGAATCTCCGACTGCGGTGGTGGAAGTGAATTTAGCAATGAGGTTCTGGGTGCCGGAGATGTTGGCGGCGGGGGCATAATAGGTTCCGTGCTGGCCATCAAGGAGGTCGGCATTGAGGTTGGTGTTCAGGGTGGTGGAAGCGATTGAGAAGGGTGAGGTTCCGGTGGCGAGAGTAGAGATAAATTGATTGTCCGTGCGGATCGAGCCGCCGATGACGTCGAGTTTTTGGCCGGGGTTGGTGGTGCCGATGCCGACGTTGCCGTCCGCTCCCTGTATATACAGCGCCTCGACAGCTGTGTTGGAATTATAGAAACGGATGTTCCGGCTGGCGCTCGCGCCAAAGAGATTGAAGTTCGTATTTTCAGTGATCGTTCCGCCCAGTTTGAATTCTGTCCCCACCAGCGTGAGACCGGAGCCGGCAGTGTAGGACACCCCCACGCCTCCGGGCGACGTGTTGCAGACCAAACCCGTTCCAGAGACATAAGCGCAAAGAAGCCCGTCGGTGAGCGTTCCTTCTTTCAGGGAAAGCGTATCACCAACAAGTTGAAGCATCGTTCCTCCGACTCCCAGATTCGTGAAATCGGAAATATCGATGTCGGTGCCGTTCCAAACACCGGTTCCAATCGTTCCGAGAGTATTGATAGAAGAAGCGCCTGTCCACGTTCCCGCCGCGATTGCCGCCAGGCTGGCGTTTTGAGCCTGAACATCGGTTCCGATAATCAAGCCCAGGTTTGTCCGAGCCGCGGCCGCATCAGTCGCACCCGTTCCGCCATATGAGACGCCGATCGCATTTCCGTTCCAGGTCACCCCCGAAAGCGTTCCGTCCAAGTTCACCGTCACTGTGTCGATTGCCGAATCAACAGTTGTGATGTTTGCGCCGCCGGCAATGGTAAGCGTGTTTCCATCCGTGATCACCCGTCCTCCCCCGCCGTCTCCCGCCACCGTGAAAGAGGTGAACCCTGCCGCTCCGGTCGACGCCCAACTCAAATTTCCCGCCCCGTCCGTGACAAGAGACTGGTTGAGAGTTCCATCCGCGCCGGGAAGAACCCAAATTTGATTTGCCGCCACGCCCGCCGGCGCGCGAAAACTCAAAGAGCTTCCCGATGAAGAGCTGAAATTCACCTGCGAAAAAGTCGGATCCGCAACAGTATCAAGCGTGAGACTGATTCCGCTTCCGGCCGTCCCGGTGCCCCCGCCGGAAAGATTTCCCGACGTGTTGATCACAAACGGAGTGCTTCCTTCGGCAACCGTCCCATCCGTTGAACCGTATGTCGGGGATATAGTGAGCGTCGAAAGATTCCTCGAAACGGATATTCCGTCGGATCCCGCGAAAATCGCCGGCTTGTTTGATTTGATGCTGGCTCCCACGTCCCCCGCCGAGCTTTTCAATTTCCATCCCGAATAGCCGGCCGGAAGATTTCCCGTCTGCACAAAACTGGATGCCTGCATACCGTCCAACATATCGGCGTTAAGGTTCGTGTTCAGTGTTCCATTGGAAACGGGAATGTTCCCGTTTGCGTTTCCGATCACGTACCCGACAAGAGACTGGGCAGTGATGGCATTTTCGGCCGTGACGGCAAGCGGCACCGCGCCGATCCTTTTTCGGGGAATCATTTCCGAATCGGATCCGATTCTTATTCCAAGAAAATACTGTTTTGCGCTGAAATCAATTGCCGCCGGCAAAGGACTGTTTTCTCCGAGATACGCCTTGAGAACCCCGTTGTAATTTTCACCGTTTGCGTTTCTTCCCAAATCCGAGCGTCGGAATCGGAGGGATACGGATCAATTTTCGCGCGGTTGTTTTCATAAAGCGCGAAGCGAACTTCATATTGCCCATTGGCAACCCCTTTGCTTTCGATATCGGTGATATAGGCCGTGACGTCGAGCTGCGCCGCGGCATCCGCCCTTATCTCAAAATACGCAAAAATCATCACCGCGCAGATCAACAGACAGCCGATTCTCTTCAAAGTTATTTCAATTTTTTTCTGTTTTTTTTCTTGCATCTTTTTGTTTGATTTTGTTTCCGGGTATTATCGTTTCCCAACCGCCCATCCGAATGTTTCCCGTGCCGCATTGGCAAGAAGCTCCACCAGCGAAACGTCCGGGGAGCCGGAATAAAAAGCGAATTTGTCCGACGTCTTTTCGTTGCCCCACTTGTCTTCCGCTTTGATGACAAAATTGTAAGCCGTTGCCGGATCAAGCGGCGAAAGAACCGCGCTGTGGGAAAAACTGTATTGATCTTCTTTTTTCACTTTCCCCTTTTGCTCTCCGTTTTTCCCATATTCAATTTCGCAAATCGCCGGCTTCAAAGTTTTCCAGGAAACCAGAAGACGGGTGTCTCCCTGGTTCTTCGAAGAGATCAATTCGCTTTTCACTTCGCTAATGCCGAGATCTCCCGTTTCTTCTTTCGCAACCGCAATGTCTCCTCCGAAAGTGACTTGGGAGAAAATGAAATGCTCGCTCGAAGAAACTTCCGCCTCCCCGAGCGACGCGGCGAAATCTTCTTCGCCCATAACCGTCCCCTGCTTTGACGCGTCGTTCACGACAAAAAGTTCCGACCGTCTGTTCGACACCGATGAATTGTTGTTCACGAAACTTATGATCACCAAAACAAAGAGCGTCGTCACGACGGCAAACCCGTTCTGAAAAAGAAATGTGAGGATTTTTTTTGTCGATCTTTTTCTTTTCGCGCGCTCTTCGCCGTCGCCGTCGCTTCCGGTTTTCTTGTCCTGCCACACAATTTCTTTTTTTTCGGCGAGATTCGGTGTTTTCGTTTTGGACACTTCGATTCCTGCTTTCCCATCTTCTCTGTTTATCCTGATTATCTCTTTCGTCTTTTCGGACAGTATGTTTCTGTATTCATTTTTTTTGCTTTTCATTTCTTCCGCGAACTCGTTCATCCATTTTTGAGTCGTGCGCCAAACGTTGCCGATTTTTACCGCCCGGATTTTTCCCTCTCTGGCGGCGGCGGAGATATAACTTTTTGAAAAAGGAGAATGCCTGGCGATCTCGGTGAGAGTAATCAGATTTTCCTTTTCCGCGTCAAAACGATCCTCAAGTTTTTCATTTGGATTTTTTTTGGAAATATTGTTTTTTTTGTCCGTTCTTTTCATTTCGCTTTTTCTTTTTCTTATGAGATTTTGCGAACTTATCGCGTCTTATTGAATTATAAAATAAATCGTCAAATTGTTGTAAAGGCTCTTGAGCTTTTTCAGCCTTTTTTTCAAAACACAAATTTTTCTTTTGTTTGAATCGTGGTGCTTTTTTCTCGATATTTTCAAAAAATATCAGGAATATTGCGGGACACAGACATAAACCGGCTTTATAAAAAGCTAATATCGGATTTTTTTTTCGTCCTTTTTCCTCTTTTCCAAACAAACTTTCGCCATCCCGGCGAATCCGCCGACTATTTTTCAAAATTTCATTTTGTCAAGGAGCATTCAAAAAAATCGCAGACAAAAAAGTTATCCACACCTGCCGGATTCGAAAAAATCCGTGATTTTATTTTTCGCCCCCATTCAAATTGACAAACTGCAGAAATGCGGAATAATATGTATATTGCATTGGCAAACTGTTTTTTAAAAACATTCAAAAAGACTACTGCGATCGGCAAACAGTTTTCGAAAAAATACGGGGGAGGGAAAAATGGCCGGACAAAAAGAAGGAACGGCGTTTCAGGAAAACAGGCAGGCGATCAGGCGATTCTTTCACGAAGGAGGAAGAATCATATATGTGAGCTCCTCGACTCTTCTGATGAAGACGATAGGCATAATGTTCAACATTATGCTGAACATCGCCAGTCAGCCCAAATACGTCAAGTACTTGCAGAAATGCGACTCGGATGCGATTTTGGGCGCCACCTTCGGCGCCAAAAGGTTGTTCATCATCATCAATCAGGAATATCTTGAACAAGCGAAAACAATCATCGGGAAACTGCGGCGCGTCCTGATTTCGGGCGCGAGATTCGCGATTGCCAGCCCCGGGTATGACAAGCAAGAAACCGCGATTCATCTCGAAGCGGGTTTCGACGGCACAATCATCGCATCGGGTTCTCCGGATCAGTTCGCCAAAACAATGGCCGATCTGGTTGAACCTTTTGGGGAAGAGTTGAGCCGGACTTTCGTTCAGGCCGAGAGGTTGCTGCGAGATGAAGATCACACCGGCGCGATGCAGGCCTGCGACGAAATTCTGCTGCCGGCCACCATACTCGACGCAGCGCCGGTGTATTGCATTTTGGCCCAAGCTTCCTTCGCCCTCGGCGACGAAAAGGCGGGATTCCAGGCGCTCCGGGAATCGCTTCGCTGGGAAAGAAGCGATTACGGACGGATAAAGCCCGTCATCATTCTTCTTCACAATTTCGAGAGGAAACGCGAAAGATCCGGACTATCCCTGGAGGACGAGCGGGAAATTCACGACTTGCTCAAACAACTCGACAAAGTGAATCCCCGCGATCCGGATCGGAAGTTCAGAATCGGCCTCTTCGAAATGAAATCCGGAAACAAGGATGAAGCCCAAAAATATTTCGCGAATGCTGTCCAGATCGCCGGAAAGCAAGGCAGGGGCCAGAAGATGCGGATTCGGATTGCCGGAAATTGCGCCGAAATAGATCCTGAAATTTCACAAAAATACATCGGCGAAGCGCAAGAAAAAGGCATCTCCAAAGAAGATGAATATAATTTTCATCTTTTTGCCGGAGCGACTTTTCGGGAGTCGGCAAAATATCCCGAAGCAATTGCGGAATATGAAAAGGCAAAAAGCGTGAAAGCCGGCGGCGAAGCTTTTTTCGGTTTGGCTTTGGCAAATCTCGGTCTGCGCAACCGAGCCGTCGTCAAACAGAATCTCGACAAAATGCTTCAGGTCGAAGAAGAAGAAAAATCCCCTTTTTGGGCCAACGACGCGGAAACCTGCCGCAACATCGGCATTCTTTTGGCCCGGATAGACAAGGCAAACCGCGAAACAGCCATTCACTTTCTTGAGACGGCGCTCAAAATCAACAGCGACATATCGGGAGTAAGGAGGCTCCTCAAAGAATTGCGGCAAGCGGATGAAAGCGCAAACTAGCGCAATGATTTTTCTCAAAACAAAAGTCCCGGGAACCAACCCAGGACTTTTTTCTTTGGTGCAATTTATCGCGAATCAATACGCTCCGTCGATTTTCACGCCGGTGTAATAGTATTTCAAGACCCATTTGTAATCTTTCCCGTCCTTCACCCAGCCGCGCGCGCCGTTGGCGGAAAGTCCGTACATATGATTTCCGTCCTCGCCCGGTTCAAGCCCGTCTTTTTTTCCGTCCGGGTGATCTTTCACCGATTTCAGATAATCGTAGCCTTTCATATCCCGCGTCCGCCCGTCCGTCCAGGAGCAATAGGGTGTGATGGCCGTTTCGCCGTCGTGTGTGACCGCTTCGCCGCGCGTGGCTTGCGTTGCGGTTTTCATATCCGGTATCCGCTCCTCAATCACATAGCCCTTGTAGACTTGGTCGGCCGAGGTGTCGACAAGATTGAAATTTTGTCCTTTGTGGACGGATTTCGTGTGCTCGGTATAGAAAAGTCCGTACGTTCGGAAAATCACCGAAAAAAGTTTCAGGTATTCATTTTTGAGACCCGCGCCGATTTCTCCCGTCCCCCAGGTGTATTGCTCAAGCGGCAAAACGTCGATCACCCAGGGCACGTCGTCGTCATTGAAAGAAAGTTCGAATTTTCCGCGGAATTTGTTGTACGAAACTTCTCCCGAAGCGTAGCACCCGTTCGGATCCTGCTTTTTTTCGTTTGAGTCCTGGTGGTTGCAGTCAACGATTTCAATCACTCCCCCGTTCAAAGCTTCGATAGTGAGATAATTTCCCGAATCGACGTAGGTGTCCGGACTTGCCGGATCGCGCCCCTTGATGCTGAAATCCCGGTTCGTCCAATCCGCTTTGATCCTGTTTTTTTCGCCCGCCGCGAGCGTTTTCAAAACGGTTCCGTTTTTGTCTTTGATTTCGATCCCGCTTTCCGAACGCACTTCGATTCGTTTGCTGTTGCCGCTTGACAATTTGAACAGCCCGATTTTGATGCTTGGCCCCAGCGAGCCCGATCCTCCGCCCGAAATGTTGCCCTGCTTCTTGAGAGCTTTGATGACTTTTTTATACTCCGCCCGACTCACCTTGGGTTTGTATTTCGCCCATAAATTTTCGCTGACTCCGTTTTTCTCAAGCAGTCTTTGCCATTTGGTCTTTTTGGACTTGCCCACCGAAGCCTTGGCGGAGGCGGACTTTTTCTTGGCCTCGGCCGCGTTCGGAGCGCAAAAAAAGCCTCCGGAAAGAACAACGGCCGCCGCGAGAGTCAGCGCAAAAAAAGCCTTATATGTCGATTTTTTTGTGTCTTTCGATCTGTTCATTTTGCCTCCCTGTCTTTTGTCGAGCATATTGTAGTTTATCACATTTTGAGGCAATTGTCCAATCGCTATTTTTCCAGAATTTTCACCGACTCGATTGAGACGGGATTCACCGGCTTCGATTTTTCCATCGAGCCCGACATCGTCACCTCGGCTTCGGCGATCTTGTCGACAACTTCCATCCCCGCCGAGACGCGCCCGAAGACGACGTAATTTTTCGGGAGGTCATAGTCCTTGTGGATGATGAAAAACTGGCTGCCGTTCGTGTCCGGCCCCGAGTTGGCCATCGCCACCGTACCGCGCTTGTAATCCTCTTCAAGATTCTCGTCTTCAAACTTGTATCCGGGCCCGCCCGTTCCGTCTCCGTTCGGATCGCCGCCCTGAATCATGAAATCTTTGATGACGCGGTGAAAAATCGTTCCGGCATAAAATCCGTCGCGGGCGAGTGAAACGAAATTATTCACGGTCTTGGGCGTTCTTTTCGCGTCGAGGTCGATCGTGATGTCGCCCTCGCTTGTCTTGAGAACCGCCTGGTAGGTTTTGTTTTGGTCGATTTGCATAGCGGGTGGTTGTTCGGAGTTAGTTGTTTTTTGGTTGGGTTGCTGCGGTTGTTTCTGGTTTTCGCCGGCACTTGCGCCGACGGAAAGTTTTTTGATTACTTCCGGATCCTCCGGCGGCTGGCGCTCGGCGGCGCTTTTCACATCGTATTCCTCGGCGTTCTTGAGAATCTGGCTTTGCGGCTGGCTGGAATAAAAGCAGCCGGAAAGAAGCAACGAACCGAGAAACAACATCCCTCCCAAAAAAATTTTCGCGGATTTCATTTTGACCGGTTTATGATATGAAAAATTATTTTCTATTGAAAGCAACCCGCCTTTGCGCTTTTGAATGGCGCGGCGAAACCGTTGTCGGCGGAATCGACCGTGAGAACATTCACTAAATCCTGGTCGTGCGCGCCGCCGTTGAGTTCATATATCGCAAAACCTTTGTATCCAAGCGATCGGCCATAGATGATTTTGTTCGCGACACCTGCCGCATTGTATCCCCACTCCGGATGTCCTTCTTCCTCAAGCCAGCCGATGCCCATAAGAACCCGTGCCGGTTCTTTTCCGGAATATGCGAGAAATGATTTCCAGGAATCAGCCTCTTCGTTCCAGTCCGAATCGTCCGTCGTGTATTGCATCGGCAGCACGGCGTCCAAATTGCTCTCCCGAATCCAGGCGACCGGGTCCTGTTGGTATTTCATATGATTGGGAACGGTCGGGTAAGAATAAGAAGTTTCATATATGTTTCCCGGATGGGCCGCGTACCACTCGCGAAACCAATCCGGGATGTCTTCGGCGGAAAAATCGGCCCAGGTCGGGGTTGCCGAAATCGTCGTTGCCGTCACGAACATCTTTTTGTATTTTTTGCGCACAGCGTCGGCCATTTCGTCGACAACCCGGTTCACCGCGTCCATTTTGTCGGCGTCATTCACATTTTCCCAATCGTAGTATCGAATATAATCGAAATGGATGCCGTCGACATAGCGCTTGTATTTTTTGAGAAGCCTCAGAACCCATTTTTTCTGGGCCGTTCTTTCTTTTTTGCTGCGGAAATCTGACCGGTTGCCGTTTTTGCTCCGGTACATATTGGGCACCCAGATATGGACGCTCAAGCCGGCGCGGTGCGCGAGTTTCACGAAATTTTTGAATTGTTTCCCGTCCGACCAGCCGTCATTCGGCCCAATCGGCGGACTCACGACAAAAACGGTGTTGAGATTGGCGGCCGTGATATTGTTCAGAATGGTCGTTGATTTTTCAGAATCATCGAGCTCATCCACCCAGACGCCGCGCACCTCGCAATCGGTTCCGTTGAGAAGATCGTTTTGAGCGGAATGGGCAACAAAAGAACGACCGGGGAAAAACATTCCGGCAGTCAGAAGAAAAGAAATTATAACTTTTTTCCCCATAATTTTTAGCGGTTTGACCCTCCCGGAAGCGGCGCGAGCGGAACACAGGGCTTTTCAGTGAGTTCAATCGGCGCGCTGGAGATATTCACGCCCGCCGGAACGAGATAAAGATTTTGGATGGTCTTTGCCCCATCAAATTGCCCATAGAAACCGGCGTCGAAATCAGGAATAGCCACTCCCTGTCCTCCAATTGCCATCGCGTCATGCCCCTTCACTGATCCGGCAAAGGTCCCTCCGTTTGCCGGAAGACTGAATTGCCCTGTTCCTTGAATGGTGTGGTAGGTTCCCGGACCGACATTTAACTGATAAGTTTCGTTGGCAGTCCATTCATCGTCAATATATCCGCACACAGTCGCGTCCAAAGAAGAAAACAAAGTGATTCCTGATCCAGAAGAGGGACTGATTCCTTCTCCCCTGAAATGATATTTCGCCTGGCATTGGTTCATCAGGCTTTCGATTTCCACCGCGGCCTGCGCGTCAAAACGACGGGCAAGAGCGATGCGCTGTTCAAAATACAGCCGACGCAATTTCACCGGGTTGTTCACGCAAAGATTGTTGAGCCATTCGGTGTTGAAGCAATCGCGAAGAGCGGAACGAGCGGCTTGCGAGCCGGGTTCTCCCGAGTTCGCCGCGCCGGCCATCGCCTGCAAAAATTCGGGTGAGCAGGTCCCATCGGAGTTGGCCGCGGCGGTTTCCGCCATATCCTCGGCTTCATCTTCGGTCGGATTTTCGGGCTCGACCGAACCGGAGCCGCCAACCGGCCCCGAAATGGCCGAGTCGTCGTCCGAATGTTCGGTCGGAACCGGGTTCGACGCCCCCGCGCTTGTTATGACTATCACTGCGTTGTCGGGAAAGCGCCGGCTCGAACCATTGTTTCTTCCCGAAGAACTGGATTGACTTCCGCCCGACCCCGCGCCCGGCACAACGCTTCCGGTGAGCTGCGTCGGAACAAAACTGAAAGTGATTGTCGCCGGCGGGTCGAAAGTCGTTCCCGGCGGCCCGACGGTGACGCCCGGGTCTTCCGATGTGTCGGCGCCGTTTGGATCATAAGGATCGGGCTCGTTCGGAGCGACAACCACTTCTGTGTCCTCTTCGAGCGAGCCGGGAGGAATGACAACGGTGACCGTGAGGCCGTCTTCGGTCGTCACTTCAATCGTCCCGCCATCTTCGGCTGTGATCATTTTTTTGACAGCTTTTCCCATGTTTGGAGCAGGCTGTTTTTTCTTTATTCCTGTTCCCGATGTTCCGTTCATATTTTCAATTCCCGGAATTTGGCTCAAGAACCCCAAAAGGAAAGAGGACGGAAGCCAGAACCGCAAGATGTTGAGGACGATGAAGCCGCCAACCAGCAAAACGACGACGACCGCCGCGACAATCCCGCAGGTGAGGCAGGTCTTTCCGCCCTTCCCCTGAGGTTTTTGAGCCGGCGGCGCCGGATTCCCGGTTTTTATCTCTTTTTTGTTTTTTTTGGGGGGCATATATTTTGAAGATTATTTATAAACAAACAAGCGATAATCGCCCGTTCCGGTGTCGAAGAATATATTGTTGTAACTCGATTTTTGCCCGTAGAGGACATAAATGTATCCATCCTCGGAAATATAGTATGTCCCTCCCGTCCAGGCTTCTTCGGAAAAGCCGGAAACGAAATTGGCTTTTTTCATAAGACGCATATTGAATTGGTCGTCGATCTTGAGTCCCGGCACGGCGACTTTGCGGTAATAATACGTGGATGTGTAATATGCGACTTCCTTGTCGGCGTTTGAATCATCGCCGGAAACGGAGAAAACGTATCTCTTGGAATGATTTTTGCTTTTTTCACTTTTTCCGGAAAGCAAATCCGGAAATCGCCCTCGTTTATATCTGAGTATGAAGAGCCGGATTTTATCCCATACATAATCCAGGCATAACCGTCAGTGAAAAAAGAGATTCCGGAAGACGCCCAGGATTCTCCAAAATCGGAATCATAAGTGCCTTTCTTATATACCCTATAGTCGGGAAGACTGGTTGTTTTCAAATTTTTGACGGGAATTTTCCGGTAATAGGAATATGTGCTGGGAGCATAGCTATAGGGCGCGATCTCGGCGTCCTCATCACTGTCGTCTCCGGAAACGGAAACATCGAAAATCTGGGCGCAGTTGCGCTTGGTTCGTTTCGCGCTTTTCCCGCCATAGTAGTTGAAGAGCTTGTAGTTTCCCGTGTATAGAAACAAGTAGATCCAATCAGAAGAGGGGGTTTTTGTTCCTGCGCCATAGTTGATGTAAATATACCCGTCGGTAATTGAAAAATTAGACCTTCCCACCCAGCTTCCGGCGGGATACATAGTATAGGCATCAGCATATTCACCGGAAAGCCGAAGCGGCAAAGGGTCGGACATCTTGAGTCCCGGCACGGCGACTTTGCGGTAATAATAGCGGTAGTCGTATGCACCCGACGTCGTGCTGGTCGTTCCGTCGGCGTTCGTCTGGTCGCCGGAGACGTTGAAAAAATTGGCGGATTTGTAGTTGTGTTTGGTTTTTTTGGCTTGGGCGCTTTGCGCGAGCGCGCCGCAAACAAAAACTGCTGTGAGAAGGGCGAAAAAAATCAATGCAATTCTTTTTGTGTTCATTTTTTTGAGATTATAATTTTCTTCATTATACCCCAAAACAAAAACCCCCGCGAGGGGCGGCAAGCAAGGGACATCCTTTTCAATTTGCCAGATTTCCGGCCATGCGGGATAATATCAGCAACATGCCAATTCGCATAAATTAATTTCAAAAAAAATGAAAACAAAAACAAAGAAAACGGAAAGTATTTTTTCGCCGCGGCGGACCGCGGGCGCGCTGGCAGGAAGCGTTTTGCTGACCCTGGCTCTTGCGGCTTCTCCGGAAGCGCGGGCGGCGGGAGGCAGTTGGGAAGCAGTGGGCAGCGGCCAATACCTTTCCGACACGAGCCACGGCTATCCTTCACTCGCCTTTCATCCTTCGAGCCATGACCTCTATGTGGCCGCCGTGGAAGAAGCCAACTCTATTCAGGTGAAGCATTTTGACGGCACGAGTTGGGAAAATGTGGGATCGGCCATGACAAGCGACGAACTGGACGAAGCAAAGATCGCTTTCAATCCCTCCACCAAGGAGCCTTATTTGGCCTACTGGGACATAACTCTCGGCAAAATCGTGGTGAAAAAATACGACGGGTCTTCCTGGACGGATGTCGGCTCTCACGGAGTGACGGAGAATAATTCCAGCAGTCCCTCTTTGGCTTTCAATCCCGCGACGGGAAATCCGTACATCGCCTATCGGGACAATGGCATAAGCAAGCTGGTGGTGAAAATGTATAACGGCTCCGCTTGGGAAAATGTCGGCCCATTCGGAATTTCCGGCGGCGATACATACTACATTTCTTTGGCTTTCAATCCTTCCACCCATGAACCCTATGTCGCTTTTGACGATGTCGGAAGCGGCGATAAGTTGCGAGTGATGAAGTATGACGGAAGCAGCTGGACAGATGTCGGCTCTTCCGGCGTCAGCAGCGCAACAGCCTCTTTCATTGACCTGGCCTTCAATGAGGAAACAAATTTGCCGTATGTGATATACACCGAACCGGGCAACGCATTGGCGGTGAAAAGATTCGACGGAAGTTCCTGGCAGGATGTGGGCAGTCCGATGGGCAGCGACTCCTCCGCCCGGAGCGGACAAATCGCCTTCTGTCCTTCAACCAACGTGCCGTACATTTCCTACGCCAATGACAATCCGGCCAACAATATCGTGGTGAGGAAATACAGCGGGAGCGGCTGGGAGTTGGTTGGCGAGAGCGGTTTCAATTCCTATGAAGGATATGGCTATGAACTTGGCTTCAGTCCGGCGACGAATGAGCCATTTTTGGTTTTTGAAGACGAAAGCCCGAGCGACATCACATTTCACCACTTGGGAATATACAAATTCAACAAAGCGGTTTCGAGTTCGCCGTCAGTCAGCTATTCCGGAAAAAAGTCCAGCCGGAAAAACATCACTTTCACTTTCCAGGATCTCAAAATCACGACCAAAAAATCCTGGGTGAAAGTCTGGCTGGGCGGGAAAAAAGTGAAAGTGAGAAGCGTGAAGAGGAGCGGCAATAATTTGAAAGTAGGCTTGCAAGTTAAATACGGAAAATGGGCCGCGGGAAGCTATAATCTGCGGATGGTGTTCAAAAAGAAAGTGGGCAGAACAAAGCACACGGACACTTGGCGATCGTTGAGCGCGCTCACCATTTTATGAGCAATCATAGGCATCTCAAATTCAAAAGCCTCCCGGATCCGTCCGGGAGGCTTTTTTCTTTTGGCAAATCACTTTCTCCGCCAGTCGCTGAATTCGACCTTTCCGTGGCCCTTGTCTTTGACGGTGAGTTTCTGCTTCTCGCGCCAGCCGTATTTTTTGACGATTTCTTTGGGAATCGTCACCGAGAAACTATACGCGCTGGATTTTTTGAGCTTGTGGATGTTTTTTTGTTCGGGCATAATAATAGAATTTATTTTTAGAGGCCTCTATAGAAGCTTCTATAATAATCCTACCACTTCTCGCTTTTGTGGCAAGCCCGGAAAAAAGCCCCCGGCGCTTGCGCACCAGGGGCATAAATTTTTGCCGCCATTTCCGCCACTTCCCCTCACGCGGCCGTCATTCGCGGATTTCAAAGCGATGTTCTTCCAAAATCCCGCGAACATCCTTCGCGATTTCCCGGCAGATGCCGGCAAGATGTCCTGTCAAATCTCCCGAGTGGCCAGAGATGCACGCCCAAGACTCTCCCTCGCAATCCCTGGGACTGATTTTGATGACGAGCGAGGCTCCCTTGAAGAATAGGTTGTCGATGATACGATCATCTGGCAATTTTTCCCACACAGCCAACTGGCTGCATTCATTGCCTCAGACGAATCCCGATCCCCAACTGATATATCCAATGAGTTGTCCCTCCGCGCGCAGTTCAAGTACCTGGTGGGGAAAAGATGATAAGCGGCACCTCATTTTGATCGCATCGCCTTTGCCGTATTTTTCCGCCAACCGCTGTGGCAGATTGATAAGGTGTTCCCTGTTCAATTTGATGTCCTCCTTCACACCGGATTTGTATAAGTTGTATACAAGATCAGCCGACTTTTGGCAATAATAATGCTTCGCTAAGGCTTAGCCTTAGAAAATTAACGACTCGTAGAGGCTTCCATAGAAGCCTCTATATCCAATCCTATCACCGATCACTTTTCAGGCAAGCCTGCCGGCAGGTAGGCAAAGAAATGCGCCAAACGCGTAAGTCCTAATGATCTGAAAAAAGCGTCTAAATATGCTCCATCGTCTTGAGAACGGCCAGAATTTCGGCCTTGGCTTCCTCGAAAGTGAGTTCCGGCGCGTATTTTTCGTTCACTTCGATTCCGAGTTTCACCCGCTCCCCCGAGTCGGCGTTCACGACATAGAATTCTTTTTTGTATCCGGCCGAAGCCGATTCTGTTTTCATTCCGCTTAGAGTGTATTTTTTTCCGAACACCTCCACTTCGATTTTTCCGGCTGGCCCCCATTCGGTTCCAAGTCCCGTCCCCAGACACATCGCCATTTGCTCATCGGTCCTTGTTTTTCCCACGATCGTGACATAGCCGCCCTCAAGTTTCAGATTCACGCAAGCCCCGTCGGTCGGATCGACGTCGGCTTCGTGACCGCTTGTCCAGGCTTGCGCGATTTGTCCGCTTGGCGGGTAGCTGATTTTGTAGCCCTGGGGCTTGTTTTCAAAAGTTTTCCAGCCGGCGGTTTCTTTGGTTGCGGCAGTTTGCCCTTGGCTCTCTCCCGCGCCTGTCGTTTTGTCTTCAACCGATTTTTTTTCCGGAACGGCCTGTTCAATGGAAACAGCGCCCGAATCCTGGACAGAAACCTTTCTTTCGCCCAAATCCCGAGGCACCAACGGGCAACTCCTGGTTCCTTGCCATCTGCCCAGCCAAAAAATTCCGACCAGAACAAGAATGATTAAAGCTCCGGCCATTCCCCATATAATTTTTTCCCGCATATTTGTTTTGATAAATATTAAGCTTTTTCGATTGGCTGTTTTTTTGAGCGACGGAAAAACCAGGCGTTTTTATTATACCACAAAAAGAATCGTCCGCAGAATACGAATTTCAAGAAAAGTATGGTATAGTGGAAATATAAATGTAAAGTGTAATAAGTAATGAAAACTTATGAACCAGCCAACTGAAGCGCAAAACCAACCGGCGCCGGCTCCGGCCGCGCCGCCGCAATCCTCTCCGGCGCCCCAAAAGAGCCGCGCCTGGATCTGGATTCTGGGCGGATGCCTCGGAGTCATCGTTCTTGTCGTCGTCGCGATGGTGGCTCTCGGATGGTGGGGCGCCCGAAAGGCGAAAAAGGAACTCGAGAAAATCACGCCGGGTCTCGAACAGATGAAAGAAAACGCCGACAAGTGGAGCAAAGAAGCGGAAGAATGGGAAAAGAAATCCCAGCAATTCCGTGAGAGTATGCCCAATCCTGAAGATTTTCCCGCCCCGCCCCAAGAAGCGCCGACGCCGAAATGAAAAAAGAAGTCCCCGACAACGTTGTCGGGGATTTTTATGATCTCAAATTATTTTTGCAATGCAATTAAAAACCCCGTCCCGCTTAGGCGGGACGGGGCTGATTCGAATCGACTAGGCTTTTTTCACCTGGGTCGCGTTCGGGCCTTTCGGGCTCTCACTCACTTCGAATTCGACTTTGTCGCCTTCTTTCAGGTCGTTGAATTCGACGCCCTGGAGTTCGCTCGAGTGAAAGAAAAGATCTTTCTCGTCGCCGTCCTGGGCAATGAATCCGAATCCGCGATCAGTGAGTTTCTTGATTGTTCCTTGTGCCATTCTTTTGCGTTTGGATTATTAAAACAGATTGCGATGCAAAAATAAGAGCCTGTTCAGAATCTCTCTTTCGTCGCGAAAAATCCAAAAATCGAGCGAAAATTGTGAAAAACGAGGAGGAATATCCAGTGATATTTCGACGAGTTTTGAACAATTTGCAGCCGATTTTTGGATTTTGCAGCAGAATACGGAGATTTTGAACAGGCTCTCTAAGTTCGACTACGCTTCAATTGCTCGCTTCCTGATTTTCCAATTATATCACCCCGGCCGGATTTTGTCAATCGATCTTCTTGATTGTGATATAATGAAGAAGTGAAAAAAATGATTTTTGTTTTCGGAATATTTTTTGTTTTGGTCGCCCTTCCCCGGCTGTGTTTTGCCGTTGACGCCTGGCCGGCGGGCGCGGGTTCGACGATCGCGACATATTCCGACGCGAGCGGGTTGGCATGGCACGAAAGCCGCCAGTCGCTTTTCGTCGTCCAGAACACGGGGACGCTGCGCGAACTCGGCGAAGACGGAACCCTCAAAGACTCCTGGGCGGTTGCCGGCGACCTCGAAGGAATCACGCTCGCCGAAAACGACAGATATCTCTATATCGGCATTGAAAAACCAAACGACAGCATCGTTGAATTCGACCTCCAAACCGAAGCGCTTTCCGGAAAATCCTGGGATCTCACGCCCTGGATGGCCAGCGCCGACCCGAACCAGGGACTCGAGGGACTTGCCTACCGCGACGGATATTTTTTGGCGGGCTTGCAAGAAGACGGGAAAATTTACGTCTTCGATGTGAATCTTGATGTGAGCGGAGATGTCTCATTCGTGAGCACCATCACGCCGTATGCAAGCTATTCTTCGGATATTTCCGGACTGGAGTATAACTCGGACACAGGAATGACTTATGTTGAATATGATTCGCACAACGCTTTGCTTGAGATGAATTCAAGCAATGAAATTTCAAAATATTATTCGCTTCCGGGAACGGCACAGGAAGGATTCACGATGAAAACGGATTGTATGAACCGCACGGCCGATGTCTTTGTCGCAAATGACGACACAGGCATCGTCTCGAAATATTCGGGCTATCCGATCACCTGCCTCGACGCCGATTCCGATGGCGTGAATTACGCTTCCGACTGCAACGACTACGACGCGACGATTTCCGCGAACCAAACTTTTTTTCGCGACGCGGACGGGGACGGACTCGGCGACTCGCAAACAACAACCTCCGCCTGCTCCCTCACTGCTCCCGCCGGATATGTTTCGAATTCAACCGACCCGGCCGACATATCGGCCGACGGACGCTGGTTTTCGGTGAACGGCCAGACGCTTGATTTTTTCGGCGCGGACCCGACAAGCGTGGCGTATACGGATATAAACTATTTCAGCGACGACTGGCACGAAATCGTCGCCGCAGGGATCACGAGCAAAAAAGTATACATCACAGTCGCCCGCGTCCGCGGAAGCGAAGTCTTGATTGCCAAACGGCGAGCGATAAACAAAAAGAAAAAATATACGTCGGCGACAATTTCAACGGACGCGAGCAAACACAAATTCACCGTCCGCTTGAGCCGCGGGAAAAAATCGGTCTGGAAAGTGAACAGTTTGGGAGTTTTCAGGAAATAGCGCGGAAAAGGAAAAAACACGATCTCAATGGACGCTACCACCATCTTTGATTTTCATTCACCAGCCAATATTCGCTTTGGCTGATTTTTTGAACGTAATCGATTGTACTTTGGCCGGCGCCAATTTTTTTGAGAGTGTCGATTTGCGCCTCCAGGCATTCAAGCTCCGCCTCTTTCCCGGAATATTTTTTTTCCGCTTTGTACTGCGCCGAGTGGCGTGATTCATGGACAAGAACGCTTGCAAACCAGACGGGACCCGCGTTGTATGTCGCCGCGCCGACCTTGAAACGAACCGGTTTTTCCCAAACGTATACGCCCGAACCAGAAGCGGCGCATTCGATTTTCCCAAGATTGGAAACAGCCGCCTGAAAACCGTCTTCGTCTTTTTCGAAAAGCAATTTCAACGCCTGCTTCGTGTTTTTCCGGCAGATTTCGTCGCCTGAAATTTCAATTGGCGATTCAAAGCCGTCATTGCCGGCATCTTTTTTTGAAATGTTTTTTTTCGATTTTTTCTTTGCCTGCTTCTTTTTTGCTTGGGCTTCGAAAAAGAAATAGGGGGAATTTTTTCCGGATTCCATCGGAGAAAAAAAGTTTATACCGGCTTTCTCGAAATTGAAGCAAAAAACAGCCAGGGAAAAAAGCGCCGAGGCGGAAATCTTCAAGAATTTGGATGAAACAGATTTCTGCATAAAGTCAACCAAAATAGCAGGTCCGCCCTGAAATTGTCAAGGTTCAATATCCATTTACAATTCGCGGCAATGATGCATACTGAACTTATGCGGAGAATCTTGAAATTCATCCCCAAAGGAAGCATCGTGCTGGCCGCGACGTCGTTCGCGTCATATTTGCTCGGACTCGCGCGCGATCATTTTTTCGCGCAGACTTTCGGCGCGAGCCGCTCGCTCGACGCCTACAACGCCGCCTTTCTTTTTCCCGATCTTCTGTTCAACGTCCTGATCGCCGGGGGAATCGCCGCCGCTTTCGTTCCGATTTTCACGGGACTTCTCAAAAAAGACGAGACCAGAGCAAACGAATACGCAAATTCAGTCATCACCGCCGCGACTGGAACGATGTGTCTCACGGCAATTTTCGTTATAATTTTCGCGACGCCTATGAGCCGGCTTGTCGCGCCCGGATTTGGCCCCGAAGACAGATTGCTGGTTGTGAAAATTCTCCGGGTGCTCGCGTTCTCCCCGATTCTCTTCGCGGCTTCGAACGCGCTAGGGGCGATACTCGTCGCCCGCCGCAGATTTCTTTTTTACGGCGTTTCTCCGGTCGCATACAATCTGGGAATAATCGGCGGAACACTGTTCCTTGTTCCGCAATTCGGGATTATGGGAGTCGCCTACGGCACTTTGGCCGGCGCCGCTTTGCATCTTTTCGCAAGAACTTTTGACATTTGGCGGACGGGCTTCCGCTTCAAGCCCGATTTTTCGTTCGGGACGACGGATTTCCGGCGCACAATCAAACTGATGCTTCCCAAGATGCTGGGGCACCCGATTGAACTCGCCACTTTCTGGGGATTCACCGCCATCGCCTCGATGCTTTCCCCGGGTTCAATCGTCGTTATGAACTTCTCGCGCAATTTCCAAAGCGTTCCGGTGAGTCTCATCGGCATCACCATCGCGACGACCACATTTCCTCTTTTGGCCGGAACGGCAACCGAAAAAGAAGCACAAAATTTTCGGGCTGTCCTGAAAAATTCTTTTTTAGCAATCGGCTTTTTAAGCGTTCTGGCGGCTGCTTTTATGTATATTATCCGCGAACCGCTCATCCGGACATTCCTCGGCGGCGGGGAATTCCGGGCCGATGACATCCGGCAAACAGCCACGGTACTCGGAATATTTTGCCTGAGCATCCCGACGGAATCACTGATCCATCTTCTCGCCCGCGCTTTTTACGCCACAAAAAACACGGCCGTTCCGGTCGCCGTGAGTGTTTTGGGAATCGCCATCGCCATTCCCGCGGGATATTTTTTGAGCCGATCCTGGGGTGTGGCCGCGCTGCCTTTCGCTTTTTTTCTCGCAAGCGCGCTTGAGCTTCTGGTTCTCGCGATCCTTCTTCCCCGCCGACTGAAAAGAATGCGGTGATTATCCCACAATTATCGCCGCTTTTTTGCCATTGTTCACGTCGCCGCCGTTCCAGTCGTGAACGGCGTTCAAGAGAACCGAAGGTTTGTATGTGTAATCGGCGCCCTTTCGCGTTCCCGGATCGTTGGTGATGAAATTTCCCGTCTTCGTATAGCCTTTCACGACCAGCATATGGAAAATCGGGCCGGGCCGGCGGAAATTCGGATTGCCGAGCTCGCGTCCGGCCGCCGGAACGATGGCCACTTTCCCCTCGGCCAAAACCTGCTTCAATTTTTGCTCCGTCGGATCGGCAACAATTTCAACTTTCGTTAGCTTGAAATATTCTTTGAGAACAGCGGCCGTTTCTTCAACAGTCGTATCTTTGTATGATCCAAACTTCTTTTCTTCGAAAGCTTTGATGGCGAGCAATTTTTTGTCCGCATCGTCGGGCCCCGAAATCACCTCGCCTTTCACATAGCTGGCCGCCATAAGCATCGAAGCTTCCTCGCAAAATTCCTGATAGGGCATATCCCAGTTCTGGTGCGGCGCTTGCGATGTGAAAGGCACTTTGAGATTCACCTCGACGGGCAGATTTGCAACGTTGGGTGAAACGGGTTCGGCCGGAGCGGATTCTGATTCTGTTTCTATTCCCGGCTCCGGCTCGGCGGACTGCGACGCGGGGGTTGAATCATACGAAACCGGCGCCGGCACAGATGCCGGAACCGGTTCTTTTTCGCGCCGAAGAAAAAACACTCCGACGACAAAAATGCCGAGAACCGCCGGCAAAACCACAAGCGCGAAAAGTGACTTTTTGCTTTTCATATGTCTTTTCCGGGATTATTCCGCCGGCTGGGAAAAGATATTTTTGCAGGCGTCCTGCATTTGAGAATAGTCGTCCTGGCCCGCGCGCGGGACAAGAACATATCCGAGTCCTGTTCCCGCCGCCGGAACTTCGAGAAGCCCTTTTTCGGAATTTTCGAAAACCCGCTGATAAATTTGGGCGTCTTTCATATTCGAGTATTGCTCGTAAAAACCTTTCATTTCCTCCGGCGTCATATCGGTTTTCACGTTTTCCCCGACGATATTCAGAATGTTGTTCAATTTCGAAAAGTCAGCGAGTGTCCCAAGGGAAATCAGTTTGGTTTTGAGCGCCTGAAGAACGACTTGTTGGCGCTTGGAACGGTCGAAATCGTTGGTTTGCACCCGGGCACGGCTGTAACAAAGAGCCTTGTCGCCGTTCAAGTGCACTGTCCCGGCCGGAAGCGCGAATGAGCCTCCGCATTCATTGCCTTCCACGAACTGCTGGGTTTCGGCGAAGGGCTTCGCGAGTTTCACGTCGATGCCTCCCACCGCGTCCACCAATTGCTTGAATCCGGCGAAGTTTATGACAACGGCACGGTCGATCTTGAGTCCGGTGATGGCTCCGAGCATTTCTTCCATTTTTGAAATGCCCTGGCCTTTCCCGCCCGATTCCCAATGGGAATAAACGGAATTGATTTTTCCGCGCTCGCTTGTTCCCGGAATCTTGACGTACAGATCGCGCGGAACGGAAATCAAGGCCACCCGGTTATTTTGGGAGTCGAACGAGGCGACCATTATCGAATCGGCGAGAAGTCCCCCGCCGGGCATATTGGATCCCCGCATTCCAAGGAGCAGGACGTCGAACCGGCCATCGTCCGAATCCGGAGCCGTTCCCCCGCCAAGCAGACTCCCCAGCGCCGAATTTTCCGAACCGGAAATTTTGTTGAGGATGAAGCCGGTTTTCCAGGCGAAAAAGCCGCCGACGGCCAAAATCAAAACGACGACAACCGTCGAGATCTTGAACCACCTTTTTTTGAGTATTCCCATCCGTTTTTTGATAATAATTAGAGATTATGACGAATATTATTCTACAAAGAATCAGAGAAAAAGGCAATCGCCGAAAATACTTTCTTTCTCTTTCGGAATATACTTTTTGTTGCTACATATTATACCAGTCAATCGGGTCTATTTTCGTTTTGGTTTCGCCGGATTTCACTTCGACATCAATCGGAAAATGGGACAAACAATCGGCATTCATTCCGCAGGTGACAAATTGGGAATAATAGGCCCGATAATTGTCCAAATCCCCGCCGGTTTTTGCTGAAGCAGAAAGTTTTGCGAAAACGCGGTACGTTCCGGCCGGAACTTCAAGTTGATACCCCTTGCCGTAGGTGTATTTTTTGTTTGAAAGCACTTTTTCGGTGCAGGTCAATTTTTTGCTCTTTGTTTCTTCGGCGCAAATTTCCATCGGGGGAATACCCTCACTCGGGTATCCCAGGGAGCCCTCGATTGTTCCTTTCGCCGCGACCGAATCCGACGGACAATCCTCTTCCCAAATCCGCAGGCATTTTTGTTTCGCCTCGCACCAGCTGTATCCGGCCGGAGTGAGACAGCCGTGCTCGTCTTTTTGCCCGCCGATCAAACCGGCCTGCCCGTTTTCCGCGGGAACGTTTTCGGGTTGGCCGGCATTCGTGTCCGCGCCCGCGGCGCCGCTTTGCGCTCCGCAGGGAGTTTGCGGCGCAGATGTGGACGGTCGGCCATGTTTCACCCACTGGCCGTTTTGGCAAAGCCAGCCGTCTTCGCCGCCTCGCAAAAAGAAAAGCGCCCCAACCGCGACGAGCAAAATGACGACCAGAACGGAGAGGATAACGATTGTTGTTTTCATATTTCTTGGAGTCAAGGATTATATTTTTATTATAGCACATCTGCGCCGACCATCCGACTTGGGAAATATGCTGTGAATGAATAGTATTTCACAAAAAAACAGACGCAACGCCTGTTTTTTTTGACGGTTAAGTGCCGAAAAGGAGCAAGTTATGTTTTTTGCGGAAAGCTTCTATTTCACCCGCACCGCGTTTTCGCGTGTGACTTCGCCCACGCCCGCAATGGAAATGGTGAGCGGATAGTATCCGGTCGAACTGAAATTCTCCATATTGAACGTGCAAGTGACTTTTTTGCCGTTTTGCGAGACTTTCACGTTCGAAGCGCTGTAGAATCCAAGCTGGCAAACCGTGCTCGCGCTGGAACTGCGCAGTCCCGTTCCTTTCACTTTCACTTTGAAGGTGCTTTTTCTCGCATTGTATTTCAGGCTCCGCTTGTTGTTCCATTTGATCCGCATCGCGCTCACGCTGCTTCCTTTTTCGACCGCGCGATAGGAACTGAAATGCTCCGCGTTGAAGGTGAGTGTCCCGTTGCTATAAACGGCTCCCAGCGCGGAGGCGTCGGCCAGCACCCCGTCCACATATATGTCCGGCGTTTCGGAGAAATCCAGGCCATACATCGTGAGTGTCGCCCCGTAGTTCGCGAGTTCCGGCACCATCTCGGCGTTGAGACTGATGTACCCGTTTTGGAAAGTGAGAAGGTTCGGCAAATTCTGCATGAAAATTTGGAAGCGATATGACATGAAATCAAGTGTCCGGCCGAAATCAATTCTTCCTTCGCCCGCGCTCATGAAATAGAGTCCGCTCACGTTGTGCCAATCGTCCATGCCCCAGATGTTTGAGGTTTTTCCGTACTGCTCCATGCTTGCGCGCATTATCTCGAATCCCTCGTCAAAATTTTCGCAGGTGTTGTAGTATCCCGAAGTGAGCGAAGCCACTTGGGCCGGATCGCCGCTCCATGATTCACCGGAAACATCCTGACCCTGCTCGCGCCTTCTTTCCACGTCATAGGTCCAAAGTTCTCCCGAAGCGGCCAATTCGTCGATTTTGGCCTTGCACCCGTCAACATCGTTCGGATTGTCCATCGCGGCAAGCGTGTCCCAGAAAATGTCGTCCTCGTCCGGATTGTCAAAAGCCTTGGCATTTCCCGTCCATAAAAACGCCAGCGCCGGCAAAAGAACCAGTATTCCCAGCAGTTTTGTTTTTGTCTTTTTCATTTTTGTTTTTGTTGTTAGAAGTTAGTTTGTGCCTTGAATTATAACACAAAAGAAGGACCGTGCAAGGGTGTGTACAGTTAACATTAAGAGGTATTAATAGTTAACATTTGTTACCCCTAGCTTAGCAAAGTGTTACCTCTTAATGTTAACTGTACAAAGCTTGACCAAACCGGGCAATGCTGCTAAATTGTCCAATCAGCACAGTACCTTGAAATTGCAATCAAATTCACTCGCGAAAACGAAAAGGAGGCCGAAATGGCAATACTCAAGGTGGCTCTCGAAATCCATCCAGCGAAAACCTGCAATCGCTTTTGCGGGTTTTGTGGATTCGACTCGAAAATGGGAAAGGAAATGTTCCTGTCAACGGAAACGGCAAAGATTTTGAGTCGGGAAATCCGGCAAGTCCCTCTTGAATTCTGGCTCAACATTTCCGGAGGCGGAGAGCCGTTCCTGCATCCGGATCTTCCGGGGATCGTCCGCAGTTTCGCAGAATGCACTAATATCGGGCACATCGATTTGGTGACATCCGGCCAGCTTCCGTCGGACAATGCGGAAATTGCTATGCGTAATGCCATTCTTCGCAGTTCTTTGATGAAAAAACTGTCCTTCTGTTTGAGTTTCAATGAGTATAATTCCACCGGACGGGAGCGCGTGGAAAATACCCTCAAAGCGCTGCTTGTTTCACGCTCCATCGGCCCCGCAATTTTCATTCTCCTCCGGTTCAGCCGGGAAAAGGCCGTCACCACCTGGAATATCTTCGCGGATATTCTCTATAAAATCGAAAAGAAGCTCAAGGAGGTCGGCGAATTCGACAGCTTCGCGTTGGACTACACCAACCACTATCTTAAAAGGTCCGTGAACACCGGCCTTTTCTTGAAAGTTCATTACGATTTGGGCTATCATCGGTTCATCCAGCGACACTCCCTTCTCTTTGGAGCCGTTCTCCATTTTTCAAGTGAGACCCGCGGAGATAAATATGTGGTCATTTCTCCACAGGGACTCGTAAAAGTCGGGCGGGCCAAAAAATCCCGGGAAACCTGTATGGGTCAGCTTCGGGCTCCGGCGAAAAACCCGCCGGACTACAATTGGATTGAACTACTGCTTGGCTACGACGGTTATTACTACCCGTCAGTCCGATGCTATTATAACCCGGTGATGCGGCTGGGACGGATCGGCGAGGATCATTTGAGCGACATCATTCGCAAGAAGATGCTGCTTCTTGAAGCGGCTCCGGACAATTTTCTCAACACTACAGATCTCCGGGAAGAAAAATGCCCACTCTGCCAGCGGAAGAAAATTGAATTGTTCGGATTGTGAAAAAAGAAAAAGGAGGAATTTTCGCGATGAGCCAAGAAGAAGTTCCCAAAACTCAAAACATACCGCCAAAAAATCCTGAAAACAAGCCTTTCTTTCTCCGAACCGTAAACTATATGCTTTATCAGGGGCTTTCCAAGCACTTCGGCATCGGCGAAGAAACACGGGAAGGAGATCAAAACCGCCTCATCCTCAAACGGCACCTGGATCCAGACAACCCATTGGTCGGTTCTCAGGCAAAAATCTACTTCAAATTCCATAAGGGCACTGGTCTCACATATTTCGAGCTTTATACCAGCATCTATCATGAAGACCCTGAACTGGAGATTGTGGGCGGCCCGATGCACGGCGGAGTCTGGACAAGCATTGGCGGCGATCTGATGGCCGAAAAACTCAGAGCTCAATTCCACGTTACGCGCGGTCTCGATCTTCAGTCGCCTTCCACCTTGCTCATTGGTCGGACAATCGAAGCAGCCGGCGAGCTGGCTAAAAACCCTAATTGTAAAACTGAAGATTACTGGACCGCCAAGCGGCAGTGGTAATAATTCGATACCGACAAAATTTTAAAACAAAAAAGCCTTTGGTTTCAGCGCAGACCGAGGGCTTTTTTTCATTCAATTTTCTGTGGATTTCTTTGGCCTCCTGGTCCGTAAAGTTGTGATCATTAGATTCTTTTCCAAAACTTTCCAAAGAGTGATATACTTGAAAAAAATAATACTAAACCTAAAAAATGGCCAAAAATAAAAACAAATTTCTCGCCCCAATCTTACTCTTGTCGATCGCAATGGCATTTTTTTCGGTGCCCGGCGTCGAAGCAAAAACCAGACCGACAATGACTGTCGCTCTTGAAAAAGAGGTTGCAGCCGGCGAGTTGCAGGTGAAAATATCCGGACAGGTCACGCCCGCCAAAGCCGGCGTGAAGGTGAAAATTTTCCAAAAACTCGGGGCAAAGAAAAGTTTCAAAAAAATCGCGACCGTCCGGACGGACGCAAACGGGCAATATTCCTATTCCGCCGAGCCGAACTCCGCCGTCACATCAATCCGGGCAACCGCGAAGATGAACGGAAAAAAATTGAGAAAGACCGCCGCATACGCCCTCGATTCGATGACGCTCACCGACATTACAATCCTGTCCCCCCATATGAGCGACGCCGACATTGACAACATACCCGAGGCTTTCAGCAACAGCGCCGCCAGCCCGTGGGGATTCACCCATGTCGGAATCGACTTTATCCCGACGCGGAACCTCGTTCCTTTCCAAGCGGTAATCGATGGGGAAATCACCGTCTTCTCTTGCGGGGAAAATCCGCTCCCGATGGGCTGGCACTGCGGGTTTTGCATCGAACAGGGAGAGTTCCTGGCCTGCTATAATTTCGAAGTCTTTTCCGATTCGGATGATTTGGGAGCGAGCCAGCAGGCCAACGTTTTTTTCGCCGAAGGCGACCAAGTTGACGCCGGCGAAATTTTGGGATACCTGATCCAGGGAGGCGAATCAGCCCATCTCGATTTCGGCGTGATACCTTCAGCCGGAGGAAACCGCTCCTGCCCCCAGCCGTATTTCACGACCGAAGCCTATGATTCCATTATGGGCCTCATCCACGCCGACCACCCGACGTGGGAGATGTGCTACGAATGAAGAAAATGACGCAAAGCTGCCAACAGACTTGGGCTTGCAGCCCAATAAAAACAGGTGATCGGCCTGTTTTTTGTTGAGGGACTATCTTGTCGCTCTATCTCTCAAAATCGGTGTACGTCGCGCCGAAAGACCAGGGGCCGCTGCCGCAGTTGGAGGCAACCTGTTTTTCCACCCGAATAGTCGTTGCCGAAGTGAGCTCAAGAAGAATAATCGTATTGGCCGCGTAGGGTTCATAGCAAACCACGCCGCTCGAAGTCGTGACGTTTTGAAAATCAGGATTGACGGAGCCTGAACCAGCCGGCGTAAAAGAATATGATCCGGTGATGAGGCCGCTGGCCGACATGGATGTCCCGACGGAAAAAAGCTGGTAGGCCGGGTTGACATTATAGTCAATCAAAGACAAGTGCGGGTCTTCCGGATGACTTGGACTTCCCGGCTTGAACCAGGCGCCCTTGGCCGTTCCGGAAACGTCCTGGTCAATCCGGCCGCAAACCGGCTCAGTCGTCCGCTGATATGATTCGCTTCCGAATTTGGCTCGAAGAGCCGTTTTTTTATCAGACGAATAGTAGTCGACCGGGCAAGCGGTGTGGGAAGTGAAGTCATACCAGCGCGAGGCATTGGCGAATGCGAGTGAAACGTTCTGATTGTCATAGGCATAGAAATCAAGTGCGTTTTGCCCCAATCTTCCTCCCGCGGTTCCAATTTCTTCTCCTGCGGTCAAATCCATTGAAACGGTTTTGGAATAAAGGTGATAAGTTTCTCCTCCCGTTTCGTAGGTGGTCTCGCTCGCGTAGGGCGGGACGAGCTGGTCGAGAAATTTTTGGGCTAGTGAAGTGACGTGGCTGAATTTGAAATAGATGTTGTCGCAGGGATAGAAAGTGAGCGCGTAGTCGCTGTAGGGCGGACTTTCGGAGAGATGCTCTGACACTTCAATGCTTGTGACGCGAACGCTTCCGGGGGAATAGAGAGGGGTTTCGACGGGCGGGCTCAACGGATTTCCCGGCTCTTGTTTCACGATATAGAAATAGATGTGGTCGGTCGGAAAAACATGCCCGGAAGGATTGACGTTTCCGAGCGGAACGATGTTGGTCGTGTGGTCGGGGTTGATGGGATAGGCGGAAAAAAATTCCGTTTGGGTGCCGCAGGCAGGGAGACTTGTGAGATTGTCGTCCGTTCCCCCACCGCCGCCCTCTTCTTCGTCGTCGAGATCCGGAATGGAATTCAAATCAAAATTCGTTTTCCGGGTGAGATTTTTTTTGCTCACTTTTGCTTTGGCCTGGATGGATTTGATGCTCGAGTCGGGAGTGATGTGCTGATAATATTCCCCGTTGGCATCCGTCCGCGGCCTTGCGAAGTTTCGGTATTTTTTCTTTTTCCCGGCTCTTTTTGAGAGCGTGACCCGCACCCCGGCTTTCACGGGAGATATCGCGCCGTATATTTTGATTTTTTCCTCGCCGTTCACGGTTTCTTTTCCGAGCGACAAGGACATCGTCGGCTTCACTTTGGTCTGCTTTTTAAAAATGCCGGCCACGCGCCCATCACGAAAAAACAGGGATATTCCAAAAACAAAAAAAGCGAACAAAAAAAGCGCCAGAAAATGAAAAAGTAATTTTTTTTGATGGCTCATCTTGTTTGGGAAGCTCGTGTTCAGCTTTATTTTACCACAAAAAGTTCGAGGCTACAATCGAGGACGGTCCTCGATTGGAGAATTGGCTTTTTGTTTGGATTGGGAGAAGATTTTCCCTGATCCGGTGATGGTTGTCAATCAAGCAAAGCAACTCCTATCCCTTACCTGACATTTCGGGTAATCATTCCTAAAGCTTAAAGCTTAACTTTAGGAAATTGGGATTCATCACGTGTTTGCTCTCGCCGCGAAATTGAAGCTGAAAAAATACTTTCGCCAGTCCTCGTCGGAAGATTGGTATGTATTTTCGAAGAAATATCGGTCGGCAAGCATCTCTCGCAAGCGGGCAAGTTCTTTGAGCCGGGCAATGTTGCGGCCGTCGGCGAGAGTCAAATCCAAAAGTTCAAGCGCCCGCTCAAAAGCGCGGCGACTGAAATCAACATTGCCTTTTTCTTTCCATTTGATGGTCCGCTCCACTTCGCTGCCGATATTCGCCATCTGCTCCGCGAAGCCGAGATCGCCCCAGGCGCCGGCCGCCAATTTTTGATGCTGATGATTCATTTTTCGATTTTTTGTCCGACAATTTCCAAAATTCTTTTCTGAATTTTCGGATCTTCAACTCCGCGGCTTCGGTTACCCTGCGAAGGCCGCAGATTGATCATCGAATCAAATTCAACAAAATCCGAACCGGTGAGGCTCGGATACAAGTTTATTCCCCACAAGTTTTTCTGTTGCGACCCGTTTGTGAGAAGCAGCGCTTCAAGATCCGCGTGCAATTCCGCATCGACGGCAATCAGTTCTTTCTCGACGTCAACGACGGCCTTGACCAAATCACCGAACATTTTCTCGGCCATTTTTTCAAGCTCCGCCAACGACATTTTGCTTTTTATAATTTGCATGGCTCCCGGGACAGGACTCGAACCTGTAACCAATTGGTTACACTTATCCAAATGTTTCCATAAGGCGTGGACTATATCACCACCATGTCCCACAAATTGAGATTTAGGCGTTTTGGTATCTAGTCTCTACGGTGCCCCGCCCAAATTTCTTCGAAAATTGTGGCGGGTTCCCACGGTGTTAGCATACCCCTCACGAAGTGAGCGATTCAGCTTTCACCGTTATCCCAAAATTTTTCAACCTAAGTTTCCTTAGGAAGCTGCGTGGCGCCGCCGTGAATTTCTCTGTGGCAATTTGCGCAAACCAAAATACATTTGTCGGCCTCTTTCTTGATTCTTTTCCAAGATCTTGTGAGGCCATCCGCGGACAATCCAAATTCTTTCTTCGAGTCGCCCGCATGATGCAAATCAAATGCACCAACGTATTTTTTATAGCCGCAAATGACACACTTCCCGCCTTTATATTCAACAACCACTTCCTTAAGTTTTCTTCTTCTTTTGGAAACGGCCGCTTTCATATATTCGGCACGGTCGGCGTATTTTCTTTTGTCTGGCATACATAAGTAAGTATACCATATCTCGTGTTCACAGCCAACTGCTCTACCATTGAGCTACCCGGGAATTATTGTATTCTATTTTTAAGAAACCTTCTTCCGAAACCGGTTTTGAAATATTTCTCCCTTCCAATTGCCTTCTTTTTATCCATACAGGCTTCGTAATATATCAAAACTAATGGTCTTCTGTCTTTTGTCGCATCAACTAATCCCGAGTTATGCTCCCCGATTCTTTTTCTCAAATCTTGCGTGAAGCCAATATACAATTGTTCATCTTTTTCACTTTTTAATATATATGTGTAATACATTATTTTGAACCATTGAGCCCCGCCCGCCATGCAAGCCTTGCTTGCAAGGCGTTGCGGGCGGGTACCTCGGAATATATAGTATTTTTCAATTTCAAAAGAACGCTTTGGAATTATAATCAAATAATCCCCATCTGGCAAGATTATAGCCGAAATTTGAAAAATTTGCTATAAATTACAATGGAGATAAATTGATAATTTTTCTCGACAATTTATGAAACGAAAAGCAAAGTATAAAAGGATTCTCCTCAAGCTTTCCGGCGAGGCGCTCCGGGGAAAGCGCGAATTCGGAATCGACCCCGAATTCATTTCATTCCTCGCCTCCGAGATTGCCGCGGCGGCGAAGCTCGGCGTCCAGATCGCCATCGTTACCGGCGGCGGAAACATTTTCCGGGGAGTGGCGGGGAGCAAAGAAGGCCTCGATGAGGCCACCGCCCACTATATGGGAATGCTCGCCACCATTTTCAACGCGATGGCCATTTCGGACGCGCTCGAGAAAAAGGGCCTGATCGTGCGGATGCAGACGGCGATTGAAATGAAGCAAATTTCGGAATCCTTTATCCGCAAAAAAGCCATTCGCCATATGGAAAAGGGGCGCGTCGTCATTTTGGGCGGCGGAACGGGACTCCCCTTCATCACCACCGATACGGGAGCGGCGATGCGCTCGCTCGAACTGGGCTGCGAAGCCGTTTTCAAGGCCACCAAGGTCGACGGGGTATTCTCTGACGATCCGATGAAAAATCCGCGCGCGAAAAAATTCGACGAACTTTCTTTCAAGGAAGCCTTCAAAAACGACCGGATCAAAGTGATGGACAAGGCGGCCGTCGAACTGTGTATGCGCAACAATATGAAAATTGTCGTTTTCAACACATACAAAAAAGGCGCCCTTCAAAAAGCGCTTCTCGGAAAAAAAATCGGGACGGTAATACACTGAACGCGACGTGACGGATAGTGTGGTATAATGTTTGTATGGAGAGGAAAATAGAAAAGTTGGCAGCGCGCATCGCGCACCGGGAAAACATCACCGCCCTTTCGATGATTGTCATTGTGGCAGCAACTTCGGCCGTTCTCGCTTTTTTCGCGGGCGAATTCGCTCGCTTCAAAAATTTGAAAGACGCCCGGGAAAAGCGCCACAACGCCTATGAAGACGAACTCCGCCGGCTTTCCGGACTCACGGTGAACTTGGCGCCCGCCCCCGATCCGACCGCCGACTGGAAAACGTACGCCAACCGGAAATATGGAATTTCCCTGAAATACCCGCAAAATTGGCAAGACGTTCGGGAGAGTTTCGCCGGACAGGAAGAAAACTTTCTTTTGAAAATATCTTTCGATGAGACAGCGCCCGCAAATGGAAAAAACGCGCAAGGTCTTGATGTTTTCGTCTTCGACGCCGCGAAATTTCCCGGCCCGACCGGAACGGACAATCTGAAAAAGAAAAATGACAACGCCGCCGTCGAGGACTGCCCGCGCTTCGACGACATCACGCTCGGTGAAACGGGATATCCCGCCAAAGAAGTGGACATCAGCGCCAACGATCCCTGCTGGGAAGAGACTTTTTTCTACAGCCTTTCGAAAAACGGATACACTTTCAACATCGTTCCCCGCCTCGTGAGCGGCTTCGGCATCAAAAACTTCGACGAAAAGATTTTTTTGACCAAAACATTTCCTCTTTTCTATGACATTGTTTCCACTCTCGATTTTCCGGAAAAAGAAACCGAAGGCATAAAGCTTATTCCTCAAAAAGTTGCGCAAAAAACTCCTTCGACTCCGAAAGTACGCTATACTTCCGGCGCGCGCTGCAACCACAAAAACGACAAGCCTCGCAAAAGCAAGACGAAAGGCAAACATATGGACGAAGATTGCTGTCCTGACCCGGACGAGTGGCCGAATCCCCGCTGCGCCTATTCATCCGGCGGACTCGGCCTGATGCGGTCGAGGCCATAAGCTTCAGAAAAGCCCTAGTTTATAGTCAATATATTTTCCGCAGTGAGCGTTCCTTTTTCCCAGGAGCGCTTTCCTTTTTTGACTTTGTAATTCGCAACGAAAGAATATGTACCGGAAGGCATTTTTTTGTATTTGAGATTGAATGAAACCAGAAAATCCTCGCCCAGATTTTGCACTTTTACTATTTTCACTTTCCTTCCACCCATCCGCCCGCTCACCCAGCTCCTTTTCCTGACATCGAGGTTTGTGTCACGAAAAATGACGTTGATTCTTTTTGTCGCTCTGCCCTTGCTGCGGCGCTCGAGCGTCGGCGTATCGGTCGTCGCATTCTCAACGCTTCCCTCATCGCCGTCGCCATTGTCTCCGGAATCCCTTTGAATAGTGAAGTGGATTGTCGTCGAATTTCCGGCCGCATCAGTGACGACCAAGACATAATCTCCCGGCTCGGTGACGACAGCTCCTGATGAAATCGGGATTCCGTTGAGAACAGCCGTCCCTTCATTGAATGTGATGGTAATGTCGGATTGGTATGTCTGTCCTTCCGCCACCCCGGACACGACCGGCGGAGTCCTGTCGCCGGTGCTGCAAGCCGGCTCGACTCTCGGAACGCCGCTGCACGCTCCTTCCTGGTCTATCTCTGCCGCTTGAAGCGCCTGGCGGACACTCACGCATTCGTTGCTTCCTGTCCCATAGAGGTCAGCACAGGCCAAATTCAGCGCAGAATAGGCCCCATTGAAGTCGGTGGACGACGTGAAATATGATGCCAGCGCTCGATAGAAAATGCTCTCCATTTTGCTTCGCCCGATTCCCGAAACGGAGCATCCATTGAAACTTCCCCCCGTCGCGAGAAGATAGGCCGCGTGCGTGACAACCGGGCTGTTCCAGTGGACTCCTCCGCCGTCCCCGTATCCGCAATAAAAACGGGAGTCATAAAAGCGAGCCGGATCATTGAGGCTGTTCGGATCAACCGCGTTGCGAATGGGACCGGTGAATCCGCCCACGTCGATATCTTCCCCCATCAGCCAGTCGTTCGATCCCGTGCGTTCGTGTTCGAGAGCTTCGCCGAATATGTCCGAATAGGCTTCGTGAAGCGCCCCTGATTCAAAAGAATAGGTTAGTCCGCCGGGAACCGAAAAATCGACGATGGCGTGCCCGTATTCGTGTCCAAAAACATCATTTTGTACCATCCCTTTGCAAAAGTTCACCGAGAATCCGTCCCAAAACGCGTTCGGGCAGCCATACCAGATCCCGTCGAGATAGTCGTATACTTCCGTCTCATTCGCGGCGGCGGTGTATCCGTCCCCGATTCCGCCCTGATTGTTCGCGCCGTTGAGTGAAAATTTGCTTCCGATATAATTGTGCATCGCGCCGGCCATTTCATAGGAATCGTCCACGTCCGTCCCGCCGAGAACAGGGTTGGCGCCTCTCGCCGGCTGGCCTTCCGAGCGACCGTATGTGTATCCCCCGACCGCGTCGTCGAGATAGCAGGGCCAGTCTCCATTCGAGCAGTCGAAAACCTCGCGGTTGATTTCTTTTATGCCCGTGATTTGAAAAATCACGTCGCCGTTCTTGGCGTTCACGAAATAGTATTCGTGGCTGCGCGGATTGTCTTTGAAAATTTCAATGAGCCAGGTGAGATAATCTTTTCCTTTGGGATTGTTTTTCGCCAATTTTTCACTGAAAACAACCAGTTTCGAAGACAGAATTTTCGGATCCCGGCCGTCGAACTTTTCTTCCCATTTTCCGACGGCTTTTTCTTCGGCTTTTTCTTTGGATACTTTCGAATCCGTATCGACGGAAATATTGATGCCGAGTCCGGCATTGGCCGAAACGGAAGACAAGTCTTTTTTGAGATGGACGATCACCTGGGCGCCGAAGACCGGCACCCCTTCATATTCCTGATTGTAGTGGAGATGGGTGATTTTCTGCTTGTCTTCGGTTTTTTTCACGAGCTTCAAATTTTTTGCGGGATCATCCAGCCCGAAATAGCCACCGTATTCTTTCAGAAATTTTTTGGCGACTTTTTCTTTCGATTTTTGATGAAGCTTGTGGATTTCCGCCGGAACGCTCCGGCCGGCGAGGAAGATGCCACCGATTTTTCCCGTTTCTTCATCGGTCGCAAACCAGGCCGCATCTTTGCCTTTTGCACGGGGATTCGATTCCTTTTCAGAGACTTCTGCTTCCTTTTCTTTCGCCGCCCGCAAATTCAATTTCGCCAACTGAAAATCCTCAAGAGCGCTCCCCAAAAGCGGCATAAGAAAAAAGACGGCCGCCGAAAGAAAAGCGATCACGAGAACGGCAACGGCGATTTTTCCTTTTATCCCTTCGGGCATAGGCAAAACTAAAAGTTAGGATATCCGTATTTGGAAATATAGCAGTCGCGCACATCCTGCGAAACTGAGTTCCACCAGTATTCGATGTCGCCGTTTGGAAACGAGCAGTCTTTTTTGACATTTGTTTTCGGCGCGGCTTCCGAAGTCGAGGTTGATCCGCATTTTGCGCCAATGTAGCTCGAATTGGGATCAAGCGTCGCGATGAGATTTTGGATGGTGGTGTAGGAATTGTCATATCCATCCCCGATTGTCTTGAGTTCCATTCCGGCCCCGCTCGAGGATATCCACCACAGCGCTTGCGAGTTCGGTTTGGTGAAAGTGCTGCGCAAAACCGTCACGCCGTTTCCCCAATCGACAATCTCGTTCCAGGCGCGCACTCCGGAAATTTGCGCCGCCCGCTCCTCGGCAAACACCTGAAGCGTTTTTGAAGCCGGGATGGAAACCGCTTCCACCCAAACCTGCACTTTGTTTCCTTTCAGAATGACAATATTCGAATCATACGTCATTCCGTTGTTCGACCAGGCTGTCGGATAGTTCAGGGTGTATTTGTGCTTGCAGTTCCAATAGTATACGGAATCATAGTCGAAATCGGCGTTGCGAACCGGCCTTGTTCCCGTCTCCCAGCCGGTCGATCCGGAAATCGCCGCCGTGGACGAAGGCGCCGCGCTCCCGCCCGCCGCGCCGGCCGGGGAAAAAGTCTGGATGCCATTGACGATCGTTTGCATATCACGGATCGTTCCTGCCGAAATGTCGCTCGGCGGCTCGCCGTTGAAATGCGACCACACGAAGACATAGAGGCTATTGCGCCCGATTTCCTCCCCCATCGGCATACTCGCCCCACCGGCCTTCAAAGCTTCGTCCCAGCTGTCTTTCACATAGGCGGAAATGGCAAACGCGTTGAAATATCCGGGCATATCAATGGATTCCCAGTCATTCTGCGCGGTCGGAAGGAAAAATCCGATCCGCCCCACCTCGAAATCCCCGCCCAGCGTCTGTTCTTTCACTTTGTATTCTTTCCAGGCGGGCGTCATCGTGACGCTGAATCCGAACTGGTTGTTCGTGTAGGTGAGATTTTCGCCTTGCGAGCCGACTGACGTCACCGCCGGAGATTGCGCCGACTGCTCGATTTTCTGAGCCGTCTTTTTGACATACTTTTTGTAGTACCACCACCCGCCGCAGGCAAGTCCGGCGAGAATCAGAACGGCGAGAAAAATTGCCGTCGCCACCAAAAATCCGGCTCCGAACCCGCCGGAATTCTTCTGACCTCCTTGTTTCGTTTCATTTGGCATTGTTTTTATTTTTAGGAATTTATTTTATTTGCAAATCACATAGTGCAAATATTCAACAGTTCTCTTCGCTTTGTAATTTCTGTTTTCGGATTTATCCGCCTTAAACCGATTATATTTCTTTGTGAAATATCCATATTTTCCCCTGAGGCTCATAATATCTCTGATGTCGTTCGATGTCATCAAACCTTCGTTGTTATAGCTTAAAAAAATATATTTTGTTTTCGCTCTCAAAATCAGATCTCTGAAAGATTTTTTCACCTGCTGTTTCGAGCAATACGGTGATTTTTGTTTTTGGTAGTCGCGCAGTCCGGTTTGCCCGTATATTTTCGGATTATCGTATCTGGCAATGGTCTCCAATAGATGATAGTTCGTCGCGTATTGCCTGTGATTATACGGCGGATCAAGATACAAAATATCGCCTTTGATTTTCTTTGACACTTTGTTTATGTCATCATTGAAAACCTTGTGCGCTTTTTTGTTTATTATCAGCTCCGCAGACCGCAAGACTAATTTTTTTTGAGCTGCCTTTTTGAGTTTTTTTAAAAATGCGCCATAAACCGACGCTGTATTGGCATACCTGTCTATTGATTCCAACAAACTGGCGACGAGAAAAAAATATTCGTCACTGGAAATCAACTGTTGCTTTTTCCATTTTTCAATTTTTTGGCGAATGGCATCGCATTTCATTCCATTCTCATCCGAAAAGTATCTACGTACAAATTTCTTTTTTTTCGTGCCGCCTAAGCAATAATTTTTATAAATAAAGCCACGCGTATTCTTTAGGCTCGACAAAAAATCACAGACAACATTTTTTCTGCTTCTTGCTGCAACACTTTGAAGAGCGGGGATTACTCTGACAAGTCCCGAAAAAGATAATTCTTTGTGATTGCCTATGTAATGGCGATTAAGAATGTAGCTATAATATTGAACGTCGTTTGCAATTATTTTATACCCTCTTTTTTTGAAACGGGCGCCCACAACTCCGGTCCCGGCAAACAAATCGCAAAAAGTACCCCAGTCTTTGCCGGCTACGTTATATATCGATTCTTCCAAAAAGTCCAGAAGAGACAGCTTACTGCCGATATAGTTCATAAGATTATCTCACGATAAACATCACCTTGGAATGAGCTTGGTAGTGCTGTTTATTCTGCTTCTCGCCATAGCTGAAATTGACGGGATCGAGTTCGACTTTCTGGCTGAAAAATTCGTTCACTTTTTCTTTTATCAATTCATACTCTCGCTTTATTTTCCAACTTTCGGACGGATTGTTTTTGTCATAAATCAAAATAAATAAACGGTTGTCAAATCCAAACCTGTCTTTTCCTTGAAATTCATAAAGATATCTTGAAGCAAGAACGGGATCTCCGACAGCATCTTCGATTGTTTTGCCGCCCTGAAACCATTCTTTAGGAAGAGTGGTTACTTTTATATCCACCGGCTGCTCATTCCATATGATGTCAACTCCTTTCACTTTTTTTATCACAGGAACGACATTTTTATTTTCGCATATCAAATCTTCCAGAAACACAGTACTCCAGTGATTATACCAGGTACAAAGTGTATATGATTTTATCGTATCATATAGATTACCTTCAATTGCCCTCACTAAATCCTTGTATAGGAAATATTTCCTCACATAATTTGCCTGAATATGCGAGTCGACTGCGCCCTGTACCATCCCCCAGATATGAGAATCGACTTTGCTCAATTCATTGATGATCGCTTTGTGATTTGCTCCATTTATCTCAATCTCTTTGTTTCTCAATTCTTTGTGAAGATTTTTTATGTATCCGTTTATCTGATCGGTGGTAATTTTTCTATTGTCGAAAAATTCCAGGATGTTGGCTATCGATTGGGATGTGTCTTTGGACGGCTCGATGGAAAAGTTTTTGCACAAACCGATCAAATCGGCTTTTTTCAAAGATTTCAGTTTTATGAAATTGACGTCGCGCGAGCTCAAAATCGCCATACTATTTTTTGAGAATAAAAATATATTCGTGTTTGAAAATATAATAATCGCTTGAGAGCGCTCTGTATCTCCAGATCGATTCCTTATTCCGCTTGGCGCGGTTGCCTTCCATATTCTTTATTATAACGCTTTTCAAGGATAATCCCAACTTTTGCGCTTCGTTTAGGCAATAAAATCCCAGCGGAATCCATTTTCCGGCCGCATATTTGTCTCCCATAACAATTGCCAGATATCGATTTTTTTCCAATATTTCGATTGTGTTTTTCAGAACTGTTGAAAATCTTCCAAGAAAATCTTTGAGTGATTTCGAATTTGACAAATCCCCTGCCAGATTGCTGAACTTGATTATGTCGGCATAGGGCGGATGTACGATCGCCAGTTGAATATTTTTCCTTTTGCGGTTTTGTAGAACATTCTTCACTTCGTCAAAAGTTTCTTTTTTTGAGCTGTCGCCGACAACCAGATTGGAAAAATTATTTTTTGTATCAATGTTTTTTTTCACATAATCAACAAGCTCTTTTTGGATTTCCACGCCGACGAAATTTCTTTTCAATCTCTCCGCCTCAAAAACGGTCGTTCCGCTTCCAAGAAACGGATCAAAAACAATTTCATTTTTCTTCGTATACCGCAAGATAAGCTGGCGCGGAATTTGCGGAACAAAGTTTCCGTGATAGAAACCACTGTGTTTCCCGGTCTTATCTCTTTCAGTAATAATCCACAAGCTATCCGTCCAAATTTCCGAATCTTTCCAGTTTTTTATGTTTATATCATTAAACCATGGCATAAAATCGAGCCGGTTTTTATCGAAGTTCGCATTTTGAGACGCGCTATTTCCTCCCCGGCTTCATCTGAAAATAGCGGAAGATGAAGAAGATGTTGAGGATGGGCCAGATGAGGAGGGAAAAATATCCCAGCCACTGAATACTAAAAGAATCAAACATCTCAGAACCTATATTCAGCAAAAACGACAGATTTCCCAACATAGAAAAAACGAGAAGGGCCAGAATTTTTCTTTTCGCGAAAAAAAGAACCAGAAGTGAAACAAGAAGAGATATTCCAAGTAAAACTATCGTTATCCACAAATCAACACTCGGGTCTCCAAACAATAACATATATTTTTGTTAATTTTTATCTTCTGTTATTTCCATTCTACTCCATTTCCAACTCTTCGAGAATAGCGATGATATGGTTTCTCGCCTCTTCGTCGATTTTCTTGGGATAATCTTGGTTAATTCTTGCGATGAGCCTGATTATTCTTTTGTTGATCTTTTCTTTGAGAATCTTCTGTTTTCTCGGAATATATTCTGTTTCGTATCTTTTGAGGTGGAGGCGGAGGTTGTTCAGTTTTTTGGTGATGTCTTTCGCCTCTTTTCTGGTTTTGATTTGGTTGTTTTTGAAGAAATGCCTGGTTTTTCCTTTGAGGGAATCGAGTTTTTGGAGGTTTGATTGGGTCACGGTGATTTTCTGGGGAATATTGGGATTGGTGTTGTTTTCGTCATTTGTGGTTTCTTCATTTTCTTCTGTTTCAATGATGAGCTTTTCGACTTTTCCATCTTTGATAGAAACTATTGCTTCTTCCTGCTTTCCTTTTTCGGTGTTTCCAGTGAGGGTTTCGGTGGATTCTTCCTCATTTTCGGAGATTTTGGAGATTTTTATCGTATAATCCCCATTTCCAGTTCCTTGGGTAAGGATTTTATACTCTCCGTCTTCGGGATTGGGAATCACAAGGAATTCGGTGTTTGTGTTGTGTCCGGTATAGTAGGCTCCTTCGATTTCAGAGTACTCTCCTCCCGTTTCAAAGTTCTTTCCGAGTCTTTTTCCACTGGGAGAGATGATTTGGACGTCGATGGGTGAGAATATGAAAGTAGCCAGAATATCGTCGATTTGCCATTCGTCGATTTTTTCGGTCGGTCTTTTTCCGGTGAGGAGTTCGAGGATGTCCTGTTGGGCGTCGGTGGGGAGATCGTTGTGGGAGGATTGGAGATAGATTGTGTTGTTGGATGGGATATTGATGGATTCGGCGGAAACAAGAGGGACGGTGCGGTCTCCCTCACCTTTTCGTAGGCCTTGATCTGTTAGCCTTGGAATTTCAAAACTATGCGGATACCCATGTTTCCAAAATTCACCCATATCAACGTTTACTACATTGTATCCAACTAGCGTTGTTTTTTGCCCAGCAGGTCTCCCCACAATCTTCACAAACTCAACATTTCCCAACTTCTTCACTTTTTCCGCGCGATTGAGGTTTTCAAGGAATTCGTTTCTTGGATAATTCACGGGGTATCCCGTTCGCAAATCATATCCGCTTCCGTTGTCATCCCAGAGATAATCATAAACGGGCAAAAGTTCTTGGACGGAAGCGATTGGTCGTCCGCGGATATAGTGGAATATGCTGTCATATCCGTTTTCCTCGGCTTCCTGCTCGAAAAACTTTTTTCCCGCGAGTTCGAATATATCCGCAAAGAATGCGCCGGCTTCCCATTTGACATAATCCTTCGCCGCCCCGAGGTGTGGAGTCCCAACGGTGATGAGTTGGTCAACGTCTCCTTCATAGTAGTCCGACTCTATGTATTCGCGGGCGAGCAACCCTCCCATCGAATGAGCGACGAGGTCGACTTTGGGACGCTTGGTTTGTCTTTTGATTTCCTGGATCTTCTTGTGAAGAAGTTTGGCGTTTTCGGCGTTGCTGTTTCTCCATTCATAGGGAAAAGGAAAAAGATTTGTGTATTTTTGATATCCCTGCCCTTCGAATGATTTTTCGAGATCGTCATATATGTGGAAAATGGGATCGATCTGCCAAGTTCCATCCTTTTCCCAGGAACCCATTATTCCGGGAATGAGAATGGCCGGATCGGGGGTCTCGAGGGGGTTTTCGCGTATCCAGGGATCAAAGAGGACATTTCCGGTTGTTTTGTCCGTGTTTGGCTGGTTTGGTCCCACCTCCCCGCCCCACCAGTTGTTCCGGGCGTCGAGGGAGCCGCCGCTTGCTTCCGCCCCGACAATGTTTTGGAAAATGGCATTATTCGTGATTTTGGCGGAACGGATGGAGGCGTAGTCTTTCACGCCGGTGAGGTTTTGAGTGATGACGTTGTTTTCAACAAGGGGTTCGGCGTTGTTGGTGACAATCCCGTATCCGTTGTTTTTGAACTCACAGTTCTTGACGGTGCGGTTTTTGAAGAAAGCAGAGGAATAGATGGAGATTCCAAATGAAGAGTAGCGCACTTTGGCATATCTCACGTCGAGCTTCTTGTCATTCGCCGGATTGAAATTCAAACCCGACCAGTCTCCGGTTCTGGGCAGGGTTTGGTTTCCATTGGTGTCTCCTCCCGCGGAATCGTCGTTGTTGGACGTGAAAAAAACGGGCTCCGCCCGCGTTCCATTCACAATGAAGTTGTCTTTTATGGCCAGAGCCGAGAGACTGCCGGAGAATTTCACGATTGTTCCCGCTTCGATGGTGAGCGGGGCGCGGACAAAAGCGTGAGTTTGGACGATATACGGCCCGTTTTCCTTTGTCCAGGTTGTGGGAGTCGTGATGTCGGAAGTGATTCTGGTGAGGGCGGAGGCGGGAGAGACAAAACAAAAAGAGAAAGTTAAACCAAAAAAGAGAGATGCGAAAAAGAAGATTGGAGTCCTCCTGGCGGCGTGCATAATTTTGGAATATTATTTCATAATCGCCCTTTGCGCCGGAGAATAGGCGCAGCGCGGGTTGGGGGTTTCGTTGTAGTCCGGACAGCAGTCTTCGTCGGTGTGAACCGCCCCGCCACGCTGGGGGTGGTCGTTTTTGAGCGGGCAAACCCGCAAACCGTTGGCCAATTTGTCCGTCGGTCCCGAGAGAACCGGCCCACTTCGAATCCGCGCATTAAGCGCCGCTTTTTCCTGAGCAGCTCTTTTTGCAATCGCCCTTTTCACCGCCATATTCTTGACGGCGCCCGCCGCGCCCGACATCGTTTCGGAAATTTTTTTGTTTTCGGGCGCGCCACTCTCTTCCAAACCCATTTCGTCTGAAACAGCTTCCTCTTTCTTTTCTTCGGCCGCCAGAACTTTTCCCGGGCGCATCAGCTCGGCGACTTTCTTGTTGTATCCACCCATTGCCTGCGCTCCGGCGAAAAAGGATGCGCCGAAAACGGCGGCGCAAACCAAAACCAGCGCCGCAGAATCAGGGCTTTCCGGGTTAAAATAGCACTTTTGGAACAAGCTAAGTCTTGCTTTTTTTATTTCTCCAAGTTTCATATTCAACGCTAATCTTGAACAAATTATAGCAGAAACATTGACAAAATACGAATAATGACTATATTGATAGCATCTTTCAACTGAGGAGGATTCATCATGCCCGAATTTTCTGTTGATATTGAATGGTGCAAGAAGTGCGAATTCAATCCCGACAATACCTCCTGGGGATTGGCCTGTCAACTCCGTTTCGGAGAAAACGGAGATATTAGCTTTCTGGAAGCTAACTCCGACAAAAGTTGCAAAAAATTCCGGGAAGCAACGTTTTTGCCGCCCCCGCCCGGGCCCGGGCCCGAACAAAAACACGTCTGGCAGGGATAAATTCCCGCCGGACACCCCGCCCATCGGCTTGCGCGCCGATGGGTTTTATTTTTCAAAAAAGACCCGCCTCTGATACGCATCGAGGCGGGATCTTTCAAAACATTCTCGAAAACGCTATTTCTTCTCAGACGGCTTTTCGGTGCCCTGGCCGGACTTTCCGCCGCTGTTTTTCGCCACGAGAACGATCACCAGAACGATGATCCCCACCAGAATCAATCCGCCGACCAAAAACGCCGCCAGAATCACCCATCCCCAGGAGCCGGAACCGGACTTGTCTTCACCGCGGGCGATCGCTTCCTGGCACTTGGTGATATAACCTTGAAGATCAAGGTTGTCGGGATAGAGATTTTTGGCTTTTTCAAATTCTTTGAGAGCGTCGGAGTATTTTTTCTGCCCGAAAAGATCGAGGCCTTTTGCCCAAGCCGCCGTTGAGAGGCTCGTCGCGTCGGTTTTCACGTTGTTGCGGGTGAGAAGCCTTTTCACCTCTTCGACGGAAACGAGGAAATTGAACCCTTCCCCGCCCGGATTGTCGCCGAGGCTCCAGGTGGTCACGCCGACCACCTTTCCGCCAGTGTCGACTGCCGGACCGCCGGAATTTCCGTGGGTGATGGCCGCGTCGGTCTGGAAAGCTTCCGTCCCGTCAGTGAGTTTTTTCTTGGCCGAAATCACGCCTTTGGTCATCGAGGGCTCGAGTTGCGATCCTTCGTCGGTGAGCTGGCCCATCAGTTCCTGGACGATTCCCGGATAGCCAATGGCGTATATTTCTTTCCCGATCTGGATGTTCTGCCCGTCACCGAGCGGCACCGTCGGGAAATTGCTCCCTTCGATCTTGAGAATGGCCAGATCGTTGGAATCGAATTCGCCCTTGTAGGGAGAATCGATGAGCCGGGCCGGCTTTCCAACTTGCTCCACTTTTTTCTGGGAACCCGCCGCGTACCCGAGCTGGATGAAATTCGATTTCTTGATGTTGTCGATCTTGAGTTTTCCACTCCGGAAGTCCTGGTATAGTTCGTCGGCCAGCTTCTGAACGTCTCCGCCGTATGTCGATTGCAGTGTCTGTTGATAGGCCTGTTCGACGATATCGGCCGGAGGCGTATAGCCAAGCGTTGCCGCCGCCACGGTGGTCACCGCGTCCTTGAAGATGACCGGCGCCATCTGGCTCACGGCATAATAGGCGGTGAGCTGGTCATCCGGATTGGCCACGTGCCCATTGGTCACCAGATAGCCGTCGGGCGAAACGAAAAATCCCGAACCGGTCGCCCCGAGCGTGAATGGATAGCTTTTCCCCGCGAGCGCCGGCGTGTTGAGTTCCATCGCCGCCGGCGCCTGAATGATGAGTTCACCCGTCACGATGTTCGTCACCTGCACCACGGCGGGTTTGGCAATCAGCAGGCTGTTTTGCGCTGTGTCGGCGCCGGCCGCCGCACCGCCCGAAGAACTTGTCGCGGCGAGCGAGGTCGCCGGAGAAAAAGAAACGGAAAGCGCCAGAAAAAGCGCCCCGAACTTTTCCGCCAGCTTTGTTTTTGCGTGTTTCATATTGGTTTTTTAGAAATTATGACTTGCCAATATTATACACCAATTATCAAAATTGGGGAAATGGCAGCTGTCCGAAAAAAATTTTGGAGTTTTCCGACTTTGTGGTATCATTAAATCATTCGGAATTTTTAGAACAATATCATCGGATTGGAGGTGACTTATGGATTACCAATACAACTATGAGTACTCGGGCGATATGCCGGCGGCGGCGGCCGGCGGAGTGGGATTGCTGGCCGGCGGAATGTTTTTGTTCATTCTTTTGATCGTCGCCGTTGTCTACGTCGTGATGGCCATCTCCCTGATGAAAATCGCCAATCGGACCAACACGCCGAACGCCTGGTTCGCCTGGATCCCGATTCTGAACCTCATTTTGATGCTCAATGTCGCCCAGCGGCCGATGTGGTGGCTCATTTTTTTCCTCGTGCCGTTCATCAATATCGTCGGAATTGTTTTGCAATTCGTGATTTGGGTAGACATCGCCAAGCGGCTCGGAAAATCGGCGGTGATGGGCATTTTGGCCGCTCTCATCCCGATTATCTTTATGCCCTATCTCGCTTTCTCAAAGAGCGACACCGTGGCATAAGCAAAACAAAATCGCACAATTTTGCGTACGAAATATAGCCTGGTTTTTGCTTGGCTATATTTTTTGTTCGCGGAGTGTGGTAGTGTATAGACAGGCCCAAAAATGCTTAAATTTCCGAAAATGCCCCGAAAAACTTTTCTCAAAATATCTCTCGCTGTCGCCCTGGTCGCGTTTCTCGGCTTGATCTTTTTGATATTTCTCCCAAAACCGGCCAAGACAATCGAGAATCAGCCCGAACAAAACCAAACGACGCCCCGGCTTGAATCCTTTCGGGGAGTTTTGGCGGATATCCTGAAAGACGCCGAGGAAAAGGCCGTTGAAATCAAAAATGAAATCGCCGAAGCGATCCCCAATCCGTTCGCCGTTGAAAAAAAAGAAGCCGCGGAAGAAAATAAATTCACTTTCGCCGTTTTGGGCGACACGCAATATTTCACCGCAGGCAATCCGAGGGGAAACTTTCAAAAAGCGGTTGCGAGCATTTCGAAAGAAAATCCGGATCTCGTCGTTGCCATTGGAGATCTTGTGAGCAACTGCAAGGGAAAAAGCGATGACGCGCGAGACTACGCTGATTGGAAAAACGTCCTCGGCCCGCTCGCCTCAAAAACATACGCCGTGCAGGGAAACCACGATCGGGTGGAAAACGAGGACAAATGCGACCGATTTTGGACGGACGCGTTTGCTTTTCCGATCAATGGGCCGGAAGGTTTCGCCGAATTCACCTATTCTTTGGACTTCGAGAATTCCCACTTTGTTTTTCTTGACAGCAACAAGCCGGACGCGCACGAGATAAACGAAACCCAGCGCGATTGGCTTGAAAAAGATTTGACCGCAAACAAAAAAGAGAACACTTTCGTGTTCTTTCACGAACCGGCCTATCCTGTGAGCGATAAGGCGACGGAAAGCCTCGATGTCGAACCCTCGCAGCGAAACGCTCTTTGGTCGATTTTCAAAAAACACAACGTGACCGCCGTTTTCAACGGTCACGAACACCTCGCGAGCCGGAGAAAGGTCGACGGGATATATCAGTTCGTCTTCGGAAGCACCGACTCCTTCGATCACAATCTTCCCGCCGCCGGAGTGGCCGAATACGCGAACCTTGGCCAAGGACGCTTCGGCATCGTCCGCGTCACCGGAAAGGAAATCACCGTGGAAACCCGCAACCCGGACGGAAAGATTCTCGATTCGTTCACATTTTCCAAATAATTCAGGATATACGTCCTAAATTATTTGGAAAATTTGCGAAACACCGGAGCCCATCCCAAAAATGCGATTTGCTTGCCCGTGAAACAATTCTCAAAAAAACACTGTATTAAAATATAACGAGCCAAAAAGCCTTTATTTATAATAAATTTATAATTCACGAAAATGGAAGAAAAACAAATAAGCGAAAAACAGGGAGGCACGCCTGCCGGCGGAAGTTTTTTCGTCTGGGTTACGGTTGCAGTGATTGTCATCATCGTCATCGCCGTGTATTTCTTGCGACCGGATAGTAAAAAGCCAACTCCGGCCTCGAACCAGCCCACCGCGCAATCGCCGGTTTCTTCTTTGCCGGATTCAACCCAAAACGCCGGGCAAGCAAACCAGATGGCGAACACCGAAAAAACTTTCGATATTTCCGCTAAGCCCTTTGAGTTTTCGGTGAAAGAAATGCGGGTGAAAAAAGGAGACAAGGTGAAGATAAACTTGACAGTCACCCAGGGAATGCACGATTGGGTGATCGATGAATTCAACGCCCGGACAAAAATTATCCAAGCCGGAGCAACCGATTCCGTCGAGTTTGTCGTCGACAAGACCGGAACATTCGAATACTATTGCAGTGTTCCCGCGCATCGGCAACAGGGTATGGTCGGAAAGTTGATTGTAGAATAAAATAGTTCATATGGTGTCTTCATTTGCATATCAGCAAATAGCGGGTTTGCCGATTGTCGCCTATTTCGGTATGGCGACCTTGACTTTGTTTTTGGCCACAGCGGTTGTCGGCTTTCTCAATTTCCGCGGCAACACGAAAGTTCCCTTCAAATGGCATCCTCGGCTAGCGGCGACCGCTCTCGCCCTAGCAGCCATTCACACCGTCCTCGCTCTTTCAGCCTATCTAAATTTTTAAAAATATGTCAAAAGTCCCGCCAACCCAAGAAAACAAGGAAAAATGCTTCTGCCCAAAGTGCCCGACTTGGCTTTCGGACAACTGTTCGAAAACCGAAAATGAAAACCTTTATTGCGCCGCCGGAAAAACTGCTTGTTCGCTCAAAAAAACAGGCTGCCTTTGCAGCGCTTGCCCGGTGTACGAGGATTATAATTTGGACGACGGATACTTTTGTTTGAGCGGCGCAGCGGAGTAGCGCGTTTTTCAGATCAATTTCACTCCGCAGATTTTTGCCGTTTCTTCATTTATCGCAACCAAATCCCCGCTTGATAATTTTCCGACATCGTTCTTCCCGACGACTATGGTGATCTCCGCGATTTCTTCGGTTGAAATCTTGATGAAATTTTTGAGTCTTCTGACACCCTCAGTAATGTCAAGTTGTTTTGTGAGCTCGGGATTATGCGTTGTGACGCCCGTTGGACAGAGTCCTGTGTGACAAACGCGGTATTGCCGGCAATTCGCGGCGATAAGCGCGGCCGTGCCGATATAGACCGCGTCGGCTCCAAGCGCGAGGCACTTCGCAAAATCGGCTGATGTCCGCAAACCACCGCCCGCGATCAGGGTGGTTTTTTCTTTTGCGCCCAAACTTTTCAAAGTTCTGCAAGCACGCGGAATCGCCGCCCACACGGGAGCGCCAACATTGTCGCGAACATACGCGTCCGTCGCACCCGTGCCTCCGCCGAATCCGTCGAGAGCGATGAAATCAACTCCCGCGCCGGCAAAAATTTCAACATCCCCTTCCACGTTTCCGCAGCCGATTTTAGCGCCGATCGGCACGCCGCCCGTGAGATTGCGCAGCCAGTCAATTTTTCTTTTTATCTCTTCCGGCGTTTTCATATCGTGATGATGCGCAGGAGAACGTGACGGCTCACCGGTTTTGAGGCCGCGCAGACGGGAAACTTCTCCGGTCATCTTTTTGGCCGGCAAATAGCTTCCTTTCCCGGGATAAGCCCCTTGCCCGAACCGGATTTCAATCGCCGCCACACGCCTGAGCACATCTTCGTTCACACCGAAGCGTCCAGTTGAGTACTGCCCGATGAGGTATTCCTTTGATTTGTATAGTTCGTCAAGAATCCCGCCTTCGCCGGAGTTAAAAGCGACTCCGAGTTCGCGCGCGACGCGCGAAATCACGAGATGGACATTTTTTGAGGTTGCGCCGAAACTCATTCCTGAAATCATTATCGGCGAATTCACCCGCAACGGCTTTTCAGCCGCCGGCCCGATCAGGATTTCCGTATTCACTTTTTCCCCGTCGTCGAGCGGAATTTTTGCAACCTGCGCTGGAACGAATCGCAAACTGTCAAGCGACGCTCCGCAACCCGTTTCCTTGAGCGACCCCATCGCGCTCACAATACTCTTGCCCGTTTCGGCTATCGTTTTGATGTTCACAACAGACTGATAGAATTCTCGACGCTCATCGGATCTTTTTTTTCGCATCACGATTTTTTCGGGACCAACGACATCGCGCGCGCAGAAATAGATTTCTTTGAGATTGTTTTCCTCCCAGACGAGGCATCCCGGACACACGCATCCTTTGGCGTCGATATCGCACCGGCTGTGTCCGACTGCCTCCGCACAATACAAAATTTCCCCGCGGCAATCTTGCGGATGCGAGGGGCAGTTCGGGCAAAGGCACTTCTTTCGATTTTCTTCAGAATTATCGACTGACATATTTTGTACAAAACTCGCGATACTCTATACTAATACTGATATCACATATCATATATTTGCGCTATGTGGCAGCATCTGCCTGAAAAATTGAATCCAATCGCCTTCCGTCTCGGCCCGGTCGAAATCTCTTGGTACGGGATAATGTACGTCCTGGCTTTCGCGCTTGTTTATTTTCTTGTCCGGCATCGCCTCCGCACGGAGAAATCATCGATATCGCTTGAAACCGTCCGGGATTTTTTTCCGTGGGGAATCGCGGGATTGCTTCTTGGCGCGCGGCTCGGAGACGTTTTCATCTATGACTGGGAATATTTCTCCGCGCATCCGCTTGAGATTTTTCTTCCTTTCGACGTCCAAAATCATTGGCAATATGTCGGAATTTACGGAATGAGTTTTTTCGGCGGACTTGTCGGCCTCGCAATCGCTTTTTATTTTTTCTCATTTTTAAGGTCCGGCCTTAAAAATCGGTTTCCTCCTCTTAACAAGGGGAGGTACCCGAAGGGCGGAGGGGTCCTGGAATTTTCTGACCTCTTCGCGCCCACCGTTCCTCTCGCCCTCGCTCTCGGCCGCCTCGGAAATTTTATAAACGGCGAATTGTGGGGAAGAACAACGAACGCGCCCTGGGGTATGTATTTTCCGAACGATTTTTCGGGCCAATTGCGCCATCCTTCGCAAATATATGAAATGCTTTTGGAAGGCGTGCTGCTTTTCGTGATTTTGTGGAGCATCAGAAAAATCAAGCTCCCAGTCGGCTATCTCACGGCATATTTCCTCATCGGATACGGCCTCGCCCGTTTCGCAGCCGAATTTTTCCGCGAACCGGACAACGGATGGATATTTGCGCACCTTACACTCGGACAGTGGCTTTGTATCGCAATGATAATCTTTGGAATTTTTTTGATAACAAAAAGGGGCAAAACCCAAAGGCTCGCCCCGTGAAAAGAACAATGCTTCTTCTCAAATATCCCTGTACTTCCCGGCAAACTGCACCTGGGGATTCAACTTGCCTTTCTTTGCTCCCCTTCCACGAACCATGCCGATTTGGAAAGCCGGAGAGTCGGGCAGCGGTCCGTCAGGCTCCACGATCGAAGCCACCATCACTCCGTTGTTGAAAACCCGGTCCATCTCCTCATTGGAGATTCCGCCCACCTCCTGAGTGAGGCGGAAAATAGCTGGCCGCGTAATGTCGTTTTTCTCAATGATCACTTCGAGATCATTCGGCAATATACGGGGAATGTTTCCCGGCATTCCGCCGCCGGTGATATGCGCGTGACCGGCAAACTTGACGCCCCGTTTCCTTTCCGATTCGATTTTTTCAATCCAGATGGGCGTGGGTTGAAGAAGTGCATCGGCCAGCGACCGTCCGCCGGCAAGTTCCGGACGAGGTTTGATCAGATTATCCAGAACCCTCGACATACTCCCTTCGAGCCGGAAAAACTTTCTCATCAAGCCGCGGAAGCCGTCTTCCTGGAGACGCAGGTTGTGGACTTTGCGCAACAGCGAAAATCCGTTTGATCCCGGACCGCCCGACGGCCAGCCGTACACCAGCTGTCCCGACCTCATCGGAACAAAAACCAACTCGGGATCGGGAAAACCGATGACGGCTACGTCGAGGTTGAACATCCAGGAATATTTGAACATGTCCGGGAGCTCGGCCGTTTCTCCACCGATAAGCTTGCAGCCCGCCACCCTGCAGCCATTGACAACGCTTTTGATGATCCCTATGTGTTTTTCCGGCTCGAGACGCCCGACGTTGAACGTGTCGAGAAGATACAGTGGGCGCGAACCGGAAACATACATATCCACCGCGCCCATCGCCACGGCATTCTGTCCGATGCCGAGATAATTCCCGACAAGCGCGGAAAGTATCGCCACCGTGCCCGTTCCGTCCGTCGACCCTTCCACTTTCACCGCTCCCGGCGGAACCGGCCCGCCGCCCGCAAAACCGCCGATTTCGCCCTCGACTTCCGGCCAATTTTCGCGAATCAGCCTCTTGATCATTTCAACAAACCGATCAGCGGCGTCGATATCCACCCCCGCTTGCGCATAAGTCGTCATAAAGTCCCTCCTTCTTTGGCAAATTTTGAAAGAAAATCTTCGAGCCCTCCTTGAAATCGTTGAGTATAAGCTAGCGAATAACGCCATTTTTTGCAAGAAAAATCCCCCGCTGGAGCCTCCGAGTCCAGGGGGGATATATTTTGGCATGATGTTTCACGCGGTTTTCATTGTTTCACAAGCGCGCGTGTTTCACGCGGCTTCGGCCTGTTTCACGCGCATGCACCAGTCATAGGCGTTCTGGAACATCCGCAGCCACGGCGAGGCTTCGAGATTTTTGAAATTCTCGGGAAGCCAGGGCCATTGCCATTTGAGAAAGGCGCGCTCCGGGTGGGGCATCATGGCAAGATGTCGTCCGTCGGGTGAACATAGTCCAGTGATTCCAAACGGCGAACCGTTCGGGTTGAATGGATAACTATACGACACTTCGCCGTCGGGGATGCCTTCATCATCAACGAAGACAATCGGCGCCAGGTTTTCAAGCATCACCTTGTCAAGAAGCGCAGGCTCCGGGAAATACAATCTGCCTTCACCATGCGCGACCCAGACACCAAGAACTGATTTTTCCATGCCCTGCAACATTATCGCGGGACTCGAGAGAATCCGCACCGTCGACCAGCGCGATTCAAAACGGCCAGACGTATTCCGCACAAATCGGGGCTGCAGTTCATCGGAAAGTCCGTGCCAAGGCACCCAGCCAAGAAGCGCGAAGAGTTGGCAACCGTTGCAGACCCCAAGAGAAAATGTGTCGGAACGATGGTAAAATTCCCAAAACATCTTATTGATCTTTTCGTTGAATCGGATAGTCGCCGCCCATCCTTTGGCGCTTTCCGGGACATCGGCGTATGAGAATCCGCCGACTGCGACCACCCCCCTGAATTGTTCAAGTGTTATGTAGCCGCTCAAGAGATCCGTCATCGTGACGTCCCAGGGTTCGAACCCCGCTTGAAAGAAAGCGGAAGTCATTTCCCGATCGCCGTTGGATCCCTCTTCCCGGAGAATGGCCACTTTGGGCTTCTTCACCGCTTCCAGGACGTGGGCCGGCGTCAGTTGCGGCTCGAAGGATACTTTGTATGTCGGGCCCAGCCGATCAAAGATGTTTATTTTTTCCTGATCGACGCACTCGGGATTGGCTTGCAGACGATCAATTTGGTGCGAGGTCTCCTCCCACAGCTGGCGAAGAGATTGCATGTCCGATTTGAAGGCAGTCACGAATTTGCCTTGGGTCTCGGGCACGAGGATTTCTATCTCTTTTTCCACGGTGGTGCGCCCGATGTCTTTTACATACGCGCCGACATCGTAATTGCGCAAAACCATCATGATTTCATGGGTCCGGTCCGGCTCAAATTCAATGACCATCCCCACTTCTTCGGAAAAAAGATAGGGAATCAAGATACCCTTTAGGCAAGAGACGTCAACCTGGAAGCCGCAGTTTCCCGCAAACGCCATTTCAAGAAGTGTGGTTATCAGCCCACCGTCGCTCCTGTCATGGCCGGCAAGCACCAATCCCCGGCTGATCAGTTCTTGCACTGCGAGAAATCCGCGTTTCAGCAGATCCGGATCGTCGATGTCGGGAGATTCGTTGCCGATCTGGCCATATACCTGCGCCAGCACTGAACCGCCCATCCTGTTTTTGCAGGCAGCTAAATCGAGAAAAGCCAACCTGCTTTCGCCCGGCTTTTTGATGTCCGGCGTGACTACTTTGTTGATATCGGGCACTGCTGCATAAGCGGAAATAACCAGTTGTCGGGGCGACTTCACAATCTCGTCACCTACTTTTGTCGCCATTGAGAGACTGTCTTTTCCGCCGTCAACCGCGACGCCGATCTGAATCATGATATCACGCATCGCGCATGCTGCCTCATAGAGCGCGGCGCCTTCACCGGGAAGTTTCGGCGCCCACATCCAGTTCGCGCTGCATTTCACGTCGTTGAGACCGGTGATTTTTGCCCAGACGAGGTTCGTCAGCGCCTCCGCAACCGCCATTCGCGCTCCCGCCTTGGGATCGACCAGCATCTTGATGGGTTGCTCGCCGATGGACGTTGCCGCCCCAGCCAGTTCAAAATGGCTTTGAGCGATAACGCCTATGTTACTGACAGTAAGTTGAAGCGGCCCGCAACATTGCTGCTGTGCGATGAGACCAGTCACACTCCGATCAACCTTGTTGGTCAGGAACCTTTTAGATCCGACCGCCAGGTTGCGAAGCACTCTATCAAGAACGTCCCCGACTGTCAGGTCCGGCAAGCTCAACAGCTCTTTCGGACTCTCGGCTCTTTTGTCCCGAAAAGTTTTTTGCGGCATATTGCCGAGAACCTTTTCGAGATCGAGATTCACGGGAGTCGAACCGTCGAGCTCATCATGGACAACAAACCGGCCGTCGCCAGTCACTTTGCCCAGCACCTCACAGTTCACGTTTTCCCTTTTGCAGATAGCCTTGAATTCCTCGATCCGGTCACGGCGGATGAGAATTCCGCAGCGTTCCTGGTATTCGGCAATCCAGATGAGTAAAACAGAAAGCGTTGGATCACCAAGAGTGATACGCCGCAATTCGACATATCCGCCCATTTTCTCAACGATTTCCTTGGCTTTGTTTCCAACACCGCCCGCGCCCTGGTCATGGGCAACTTCAATGGGGTTGTCGTCGCCCATTTCGATGCAGGTCCTGAAAACGCGGTTCATTTTTTGCTCCATTTCCGCGTCACCGCGTTGGACAGCTTTGAAATCGACTTCCTCGGAATTTTCTCCCTGAATTCTGCTCGATGCCGAACCACCTCCTTCGCCAATGGGATATGCCGGACCGCCCACATCGACCATCAGCCAATCCTTTTCCGCTTTGTTCTTTTCAATGTGGCGTTCGTCAATTTGACCAACTCCTCCCGTGAACATGATGGGCTTTATCCATGCCCATCTTTTCCCACCGGGAAGTCGCTGATCAAAAGATCGTGTAAAGCCCTGAATAACCGATTCGCCAATCTTATTACCATAGTCGCTGGCTCCGTCACTTGCGCGTATCTCAATCTGGAGAGGACGGGCAAGATTGGACGGATAGACAGAATCCTTGTTTTCCCATGGCAGATCATAGCCTGGAATAAGAAGGTTCGCCACGCAATATCCAACCGTTCCAGCTACTACGAGCCCGCCCCGGCCAGTCGCCTGGATATCGCGGATTCTTCCGCCTGTGCCCGTTTCGGCGCCGGGGAAGGGGGCAACGCCCGTCGGAAAGTTATGCGTTTCCGCCGTAAAGATGATGTGATAGGTCACCGTTTTCGGGATAAATCGCGACGGTTTCCCGGGAGCTTCAGGAATGATCGTCAGAATTTGCAGTTGGCTCCCCCTGATTCCGCTCGAATTGTCCTTGAAAGCGATGATGCTGTTCGATGGATTCGCCTCGAGTGTCGACTTCACAACATCCATCAGCGTCTCCGGCATAACGTCGCCGTCGATAATTTGCCGGCCTTTGAAATAGCCGTGGCGCGAGTGTTCGCTGTTTGCGTTGTCGAGGTCGCAGATTTCGACGTTGGTCGGATTTCTTTTTTCAAAACCGACGAAATAGTCATGGTAGAATTGCCTGTCCCAGTCATCCATGGCGAGACCAGGAAGCGCAAGAAGCGCATCCGGTCCTTGCTCCATTAGCGGAATGAGAAATACAGGTTCGGGCTGCGCGCCAGTTTCAAAAGTTGCGAGCGGAGCCGGGTACAGGCATTCCGTCATCCGATCATGGTTGTCACGAATAAAATTTCGGGGATCTGACCACTTGGGCAGCGCATACCGCCGGGAACGTTCGATGCGAACAATTTTGCCGAGCCCGCAGGCATGGCAAATCGCCACCATGTTTGTTGAAAAGGCCGTGGCGAAATTTATCCTTGGCCCAAGTTCGATAATGCGCTTTTCGTACAGGAGAGACATCGGAGAAATCGTTCCGATACCTTCCTCCAGAAAGCCTTCGGCAAGCAACAGTTTGAGAGTCGTCATTTCGTCAGTGCTCAACGGCTCTGACGCTTCGATATTGAAGCAGTACTCCAAATCTTTTGCGGCCTTACGATACAGTTGCAGCATTTGTTTATCCTCCAGACAGATATTTTGGTTATTTTATTCAAATTTAAAAGAGCGACATTGGTCCCTCCTGCAATCAGGCTAGCATCGGAAGATGATCTCCGCAAGAAAGAAAAATCTCCGCCGAGATTGACAAACGCGCCGAAAAATGCTACAATTTCCATAGTTTTCAAACTTTAGGCGTAGTATCCGCTTATTTCGGGGCAAAACCCAATATGAGGTATACAAATGAGTCGTTCGCCTAAACAAGAGCTATTCCCCCGCCAAGGCGGGGGGATCATTAACAAGTTAGGCGAATCGAAAATGTACGATCAAAATCGTCCCCAGCGCCAGATGCACGACGTGTCGGCACTCGGACTGAAATGCACGGAATGCGGAGTCGACATCACGGAACTGCCGTTCGAGCCCACCAAGCGCGACGACGGAACCTACGGCCGACTCTACTGCGGTCCTTGCAACCGCAACCGGAGAAAGAGCTTCGGCGGCCCCGCTGGGCGGGGCGGATTCGGCGGCGACCGGAGAGACCGGTACTAAACCGCAACGCACCCCCCTCTCGCAAGAGGGGGGTTTTCGTTTTCCTGAACAATAATAACCATTTGCCCAATCCCGTTTTTTCATATAAACTGAAAAGTACTAACGGTTAACGAATCCGCCAAATGTACTGTTTCGTCGATTTCCGAAACCGGCCCCAATACAAATACACTTTTTCAAAAATAGAACAGGCACGGGAAGCCCTGGAAAAAATCCAAAACAATCCGCTGGGAGCAACGGTCGTTTTTTCCGATGGCCGGCGGGAATATTTTGAATCGGGTTTGCCGGAGGGCTATTTCAGCGAATGCGACAAAACCATTCGGATCAAAAAGGGCTGCCACGCAAAATACCGCATTTCAAAAATGAGCAGTTTCGACGGGGCTTGCGGAAAAAGAGCCCCGAAAATCACCGCCGGAACCGTCAACTGGCAAAAAAAATCCATTCTTTCCCTTTTTATGCTCGGCAATCGCAGGATTTATGCCGGACTGGCAACCATCTCTCTTGTCTTTCTTCTTTCCGCTTTCTATCTCCAGTCACAGACGGCAAAAAACGCCCTCGCCCAACCCGAAAATTCCGCGCAGCTTGAAGGCAAGGTGGCTGGTGCAACGGACGAAAAAACAGACGGCGGTGAAAACGAGGGATCGCTTCGGCTCGCCGACGAGGAAGTGATCTTGAGTCTCCTCGGGAAAATCGAGGACGCGAAAGCGGATGAATTCGAGACGGAAATCCTGAAATACATCAAGGGCCGGCCGATGGAACAAATGGCTCCCTACATCGCCAAACAGCCGCGGATTGTCGCCGCTTTCATCGTCGGAATCGCGATGAAGGAAAGCAAGTTCGGGGTATACGCCCCCCACGACGCGGGCGGCCGCGATTGCTTGAATTATTGGGGATACCGCGGACAGGAGAACCGCACCGCCTCAGGATATTCCTGTTTCAGTTCGCCCGAACAAGCCGTGAACGTGATCGGAAAAAAGATCAATTCTCTCGTCGCTCGGGGCATATCCAACCCGGCCGAGATGATTTCCTGGAAATGCGGCTCAACCTGCGCCGGCCACGGGGCGGAAAACGTGCGCAAATGGATCGCCGATGTGGGCGTGAACTTCTATAAAATCAACTCAAAAAAAGACTCATAAATTGGCTTATATAAGCTGAAATAACCCTGTCATAATTCCCCTCTTGACTGAATCGGGGCTTTCTGCTAGCATAACTCTCGTCAACAAATATATGGAATAGCTTGTGTGCTATTCTTTTTTTGTTGCCTGCCCGCCCTTGGCGGGACTGCAAGCCGAAAGCGGCTCAAAAAGTCCTTTCGGTCCAAGCTAATTTTTGAAAATTTACTAAATGAGTATCCCGGATAAGTTCGCTTATCTTGGGGGGGCAAGTTCGGTACCTTTTCAAAAAGAAAATTGTGAAAATTGCGATATCAAATATTCTTGCAAATACCGCAAAGTCGTCGCCCGGCTGGAACATCTCAAGGAATTCGGGAAAACAGCCCGGGGAAAAACAAAATATCTTTTCAAGACCCACACCGCCAGATTCAGAAGTCATATCTTCCGAAAACAGGAAGTTTATCTGCCTGTTTTGATCGCCGCGATCCTTCTCGCGCTGGTTTTCGTTTCCAAAACGGCCTTTTCGAAGACTGTTGATCCGACAAACAATCTTCCCGTTGAAGATTCATACAAGCTGAAACTCATTGGAACCGACCTGAAAAACAGGAACGGAAAAATCTGCTCGGGCGAAAACAAGGAATATCAAAAGGCTCTCGCCGCGAAAGAATCCGGCGAAGGAAACAATGATCTCAAAGAAGACGTCGCCGAAATCGTGAAAAACACTCCGATGGCCGCGATGACGGACGCCATTTCCAAAAAACCGCGTCCGGTCGCCGCTTTCATCGTTGGAATCGCGATGAAGGAAAGCAAGTTCGGGGTGTATTCCCCGAAACTTTCCGGCCGCGACTGTTTCAACTATTGGGGCTTCAAGGGCGGTGGGAAAACCGTTGCCGGGGGATACAGCTGTTTCGAATCCCCCGAGGCCGCGGTTGACGCCGTCGGCGGAAAAATCGAGAAAATGGTTGCCAAGGGTGTCCGCACGCCCGCTCAGGCCATTTCCTGGAAATGCGGCAGCTCCTGCGCCGGGCACGGCGAAGCCAACGTCAAAAAATGGATTTCGGACGTAGCGGTGAACTTCTATAAGATCAATTCATAAAAGACTATTGACTTAAAAAAACACCCCGACTTTATGTCGGGGTTGTTTTTGCTATGTGCTACGAGTTATGTGTTATGTGGCTAATAATCCTTCAGCTTCCCTGCCAGACCCGATTCGCGGATTTTGTCGAGAGCTTTGGCTTCGATTTGGCGGATGCGTTCGCGCGTGACCCCGAACTCGTGGCCGACTTCCTCGAGCGTGTGCGTCACGCCGTCCTCGAGCCCGAAGCGGATTTTGAGAATTTTTTGCTCCCGCGGCGAAAGATCCTTGAGGACCAGTTCCACGTGGTCGGAAAGAAGCTTGCGGGCCGCGTTCTGGTGCGGCATCACCGTTTCCGTGTCTTCGATGAAATCCCCGAGGATCGAATCGTCTTCGCTGTCCCCAACCGGCGTTTCGATTGAAACCGTCTCCTGCGAAATCTTCATAATATGGCGGACTTTCTCGACTTCGATTCCCATTTCAGCCGCCACTTCTTCCGGCAGAGGATCGCGCCCAAGGTCCTGAACGAGCCGGCGCGTCGCCTGGGTATATTTGTTGATCGTCTCCACCATATGCACCGGAATCCTGATCGTCCGCGACTGGTCAGCCAAGGCGCGCGTGATGGCCTGGCGAATCCACCATGTGGCGTATGTCGAAAATTTGTATCCCTTGCGATAGTCGAATTTCTCCACCGCCCGGAAAAGCCCGATGTTTCCTTCCTGAATGAGATCCAGGAGCGAAAGGTTCGTGCTCCGGCCGACATATTTTTTGGCAATTGAAACGACAAGGCGCAAATTGGCCTCGGTGAGTTTCTGTTTGGCGGCGAGATCGCCCTTTTCGATTCTTTTGGCAAGACTCACCTCTTCCTCTCCCTTGAGCAGCGGCACGCGGCCAATTTCCCGAAGATACATCTGGACCGAGTCGGAAGATATGTCGCCCAAATCCAAAGGCACATCCATATCCTCGACCTTTTTTTCCTTTTTCTCGGATTCACGCTCGACCTCTTCCTTGATCACCTCATCCGAGCTGATGATTTTCACTCCCGCGCCTTCCAGTTTTTCATAGAGGCTCTCAAGCTGGACCACATTCTTTTCCACTTCCGGGATGACATGGAGAATTTCGTCTTCCGTCACAAACCCCCGCTGTTTTCCAAGCTTCACGAATTCGCCAATATGGTCTCTTTTGGGAGTCTTTTCCTTTTCAGCCGCCGCGGCTTCAGCAGCAACGGTCTTTTTGGTCTTTTTCTTCGGCGCTTTCTTTCTTCCGGTTTTTTTCCCGGCTGGTCGAGACTTGCGGCGGACGGTTTTTTTCGGCTTGCGCTTCGATGATGGCTTTTTCTTCCGGGGTTTTCGGGCAGACGTTTTTTTCTTGCGCGCGCTTGCCGCCTTCTTCTTTTTTTTCTTTTTCTTGGGCATTGGTTGTCGATTATATTATGATAAAAATTCAGGATTTTGCTTCTTCAGACAATACCTGAAACTCCTGCATCAGCTTTTTGGCGGATTCCTTGTCTCCCGCATTTTCGGCTTCTTTGATTTTTTTTGTGAGCGCGGCGATTTTTTCGGCGGCGCGGATCCGCGCAAGCTGCCGCGCCGACTCGGCAAATTCCGCCGCGGGATCAAAAGCGCCGCTCCCCGTCTGTTCCGCCTCCGCTTCAACCTCAAAGACAGCCTCATCAAGAGTTTTTTGGGCTTCGTATCCGAAAATATTTTGCTTTACCTTTTCGAGGCCGGCTTTCGCGTCTTTCAAAATTTCTTCAAATATCTTTCTTTCCTCGCCGGAAAAATTGTCAGCGTTCACCAGTATCCTTCTTTTTTCCGTTTCTTTCGGAAAAGCAAGGGCAAGACCGATGATTCTTTTTTCAAGAATCTTGTCTCTCCCTGCCTCAGCAACCGGCTCCGGTTGTGATTTCGTGGAAAATTTTCTTTCTTTTTTCTCTCCGGCTTTTTCAAGAACTTCCAACAGGACTTTCTCCCCAATATCGAGCCGACGGGAAAGTTCTTTCACCCAGTGGGCTTTTTCGACTGGATCAGCAATGTCCTTCATCACATTGAGTAAATCTTTGGCGATTCTCTTTTTTTCCGCCGGAATTTTCGCGTCGTGCCGGGAAAACGCGTCTTGGAAATAGTACTCGATTACGCCGCGGGCTTTTTCAAGCGCCTCTTTCCAGACATCCTTTTTCTCTTTGAGCGTGTCGGCCGCGTCTTTTCCCGCCGAAAGCAATACTATCTTAACATTCAAATCGCCCTCAAGACAAATCCGGATGCTTCTTTTGGCCGCCGCCTGTCCGGCCGCGTCCATATCATACGCCATTTTGAGATCATCGGCATACCGTTTGATGATTTTCACCTGCTCGGGCGTGAGCGCCGTGCCAGAAACGGCGATTGTGTTCGGAAATCCGGCTTGATGCGAAGCGATCACGTCCGTATTGCCCTCGACCAGAATCACCTCGCCTTTCTTTTTGATTTCCATCTTGGCAAGGTGCAGGCCGTAAAGCACGTTGCTTTTGTCATACAGGACGGTTTGGGGCGTATTCACATATTTAGCCGTTTTCTCGTCGCCCCCGGGCGCCACCCGCGCGCTGTATCCGACCACGCGGCCCATAATGTCTTGGATGGGAAACATTATCCGGTCGCGAAAGCGGTCATAGTATTTGGTATTTAGTATCTGGTATTTAGCATCTGGTATTTTTGAATCGCTGTCTTTTTCAACAAGAAGCCCCGTTCTGGCGATTTCTTCAATTTTATATCCTTTTTTGACCAAAAAATCCAAAACATTCCTCCATCCCTCAGGCGCGTATCCGAGACGGAATTTTCTGATGCTTTCGTCCGAAAGCCCCCGTTCGCGCAGATATCCCAGGATTTTTTCTTTTCCTTTCCCTTCCCACAAATTTTTCTCGTACCACTTCGTCGCCAGTTCCAGGATTTGATATAGCTTGGCTTTTTCCCCCCCGCCCGCCTCACTGCGCAAGGCGCTGTGGGCGGGTCTTGCAAATTTTTTCAATTCCACTCCCGCCTTCGCCGCCAACTGTTCGAGCGCTTCGCGGAAGCCAATTCCTTCCATCTCCATCATAAAAGTGAAAATGTCCCCGCCTTTTCCGCAGCCGAAACAATGGAAACTTCGGCGCTCCTCGCTTACCATAAACGAAGGAGTCTTTTCATTATGAAAAGGACAGAGAGCTCTCCAGTTGCTCCCTGCTTTTGTGAGGCGAACATATTCGCCGACCAGATCAACGACGCTTATTCTGTTTTTCACTTCTTCGACATCGGAATCCATTTGCCGTAAATGTACTTTAGCGGAAAATGGGAAATTTTTCAACCAAACTCTGCAATTTTACATTATTACACATTTTCCGCCTTTATTTTTTCACCACCATCCCGAGAATTGCCTGCAACACCACCGGCGCTTCGCCCATATTTTCATCGTCGCTAAAATGTCCCATATTATGCTCGATTATTGTCCTTGCTCCGAATTTTTCCCGCAGAGTTTTCTCGCTCGAAAGCGGAATCCATCGGTCATTGTCCGAGAAAATTCCAATGATTTCATTCGCCGCCTTTTTCGCTTTTCTCGCATCAATCGGCGTCTTGAGCCACAATCCGCTGATTTTTTCTTCTTCGGCGTCCAAATTTTTTATCTCATCGACAACCGGCGCGACCAAAACCGCTTTGCCTATTTTCACCCCGACCGGCAAATCGGCAAGATAGCGCAAAACCGCCTGCCCGCCGAGGCTGTGGCCGACAAGAATCGTATTTTGATCGGGACTTTTGATGACGGATTGCAGATGCCCGATCCACTCGTCGATTTTCGGATTGTCCGTGTAGGGCATTTCCGGCATTTCAACCGAATATCCCCGCGCCTCCAATTCTTTTTTCAGCCACGGGCGGAAGCCTCCTTCCGGCCTCCCGCCCCACCCGTGGATGATGAAGACTCTTTTTTGCATATTTCCTTGTTTGGTTATATTTTGATAATATTTTGCTTTTTTCTTCCGATAACCGCCGCCATCGCCTTCACCTCCTTTGATTTGTCACGGCGGTAGGAAAAATAATTCAAGTTTTCAACCGTACATTCCCGAATGTCTTCGACGTTTTCCGAGCGAACACCGGAGACATCGAGCTGTTTTTTGATTATCCCTTTGAGATCGACAAATATCTTTCCCCCGCTTCTTTCTGTATATTTGGAATATTTTCCAAACTCATTCAAAACATCGTCTTTGATTTCAAAATGGCGCTTGCAAATGCCCGGACCCAGGACAATTTTGAGATTTTTTGGCTCCCCTTCGAGTTGCGACATCTTTTCAATGGCGCTTTCAATTATGCCGGCGACAATTCCGCGCCATCCACAATGCAAGACGCCGACAATTTTCCGTCCGGGATCAAAAAGAAAAACGGGAATGCAATCCGCGACCGTCACCGAAAGATATATATTCGCGTCTTTTGTGACAAGCCCGTCCGTATCTTCGAAAAAATTCGGGCTGGATCTGTCGACGATTTCAACTCTCGTTGTATGCGCCAATTTTGCGGCGATAACTTTCTTTTCGCCGATTCCGATTTTTTCAAAAAACTTTTTTCTGTTTTCAGAATTTGAATCACCACCGCCGTTTTGAATCAATCTCATCGATCCATCCTCGCGCTCGGACAAAACAGCCAAAATTTCGGGGAAATTGTTGAAGAAATTTATCATTTTTTCATCCCGACATTCAATGTCGAGAAAATAATTTTCGGAAGAGGAGGGATTCGAACCCTCGTGGGCTATTAACCCGCTTGCTTTCCAAGCAAGTGCCATAGGCCTCTAGGCGACTCTTCCAGATCAAAAGCGAGGCTTTTGACCTCGCTCTTAATCTAACAGAAATTCAAAATATTTCAACTCATTTTTCCATTTTCCCGATCTCAATCATCGTTTTGATGACCGTGTCGGGATTAAGGGAAATGGAGTCTATTTTTTCCTCAACCAGAAATTTCGCGAAGTCGAGAAAATCCGACGGGGCCTGGCCGCAAATGCCGACTTTCCGCCGCGCACGATGGGCTTTGGTGATCACTTGGCGGATAAGTTCTTTCACCGCCTCGTTGCGCTCGTCATAAACGTGCGATACTTTCGCGCTGTCGCGGTCCACGCCGAGAGTGAGCTGCGTGAGGTCATTCGAGCCGATTGAAAATCCGTCGAAAATTTTCGAAAATTCCTGCGCAAGGATCACGTTTGAGGGAATCTCGCACATGACATATACCTGAAGTCCATTCGCGCCGCGCTTGAGGCCGTGGCGTTCCATTTCGGCAAGAACCCTTTTTCCTTCCTCGACCGTGCGGCAGAACGGAATCATGGCCTTCAGATTTGTGAGTCCCATGACGTCGCGCACTTTTTTGAATGCAAGGCACTCCAAACGAAATCCCTCCTTATAATCATCGCCGTAGTATCGCGACGCGCCCCGCCAGCCGATCATCGGATTTTCTTCTTTCGGCTCGAACGCCGAGCCGCCGATAAGAGTCGCATATTCATTCGTTTTGAAATCGGACATCCGGACAATCACGTCTTTCGGGAAGAACGCGGCACAAATCCGCCCGATTCCTTCCGCCAGTTTTTCGACAAAAAATTCTTCCTTGTTTTTGTAGCCCCGTGTCAGCTCGTTGATTTTTTTCTTTTCATCTTTGTCCTTCACCCGGTCAAAATGAATGAGCGCCATCGGATGGATCTTGATGTATTCCGTGATAATGAACTCTTCGCGCGCGAGTCCCACCCCGTCATTCGGGATAAATGAAAGATCGAATGCCTGTTCCGGATTCCCGACGTTCATCATTATTTTTGTTTTTGTTTTTTTGATGCCCTTGAGATTCGTCGTTTTCACTTCAAATTTCAGAAGTCCTTCGTATACTCTGCCCTCCTCGCCCTCCGCGCAGCTGACTGTCACGGGTTTTTTGTCTTTGATGGCGGATGTCGCGTTTCCTGTTCCGACAATGCACGGGATTCCGAGTTCGCGGCTCACGATCGCGGCATGCGACGTCCGGCCGCCACTGTTCGTGACAATCGCCGACGCGATTTTCATGATCGGCTCCCAGTCCGGGTCCGTCATCTCGGTCACGAGCACTTCCCCTTTTTGAAATTCGCTTATTTTTGCCACGTTCTTGATGACATTGGCTTTCCCCTGTCCGATTTTTCCGCCGACAGCCGCCCCGGAACACAGCAGCTTCCCCTTGTTTTTCAGGATATATTCTTCCAAAACATTTTTGCTTTTTTGCGACTGCACGGTTTCCGGGCGCGCCTGCACGATGAACAATTCTCCGCTGCGGCCGTCCTGCGCCCATTCGATGTCCATCGGCTTTTTGTAGTGTTCTTCGATCTGCATTCCCCATTCGGCGAGCTTCAGCGCCTCTTCGTCCGAAACGCAAAAACGCTTTTGGTCTTCGGCGGAAACAGCGACATTCTGGGTTGAGGCGCTCCCGCCGACGGAATAGACCAGTTTTGATTCCTTGCTGCCGATTTTCTTCCCGACAATCGAGCGGAAACCTTTCTGGAGGGTCGGCTTGTGGATGATGAATTCATCCGGATTCACTTTGCCTTTCACGATATTTTCTCCCAATCCCCAGGATCCGTTGATGACGATCGCGTCGCGGAATCCGGACTCCGTGTCGATCGTGAACATGACGCCGCTCGCCGCTTCGTCCGAGCGCACCATCTTTTGCACGCCGACTGAAAGCGCGATGCTTGTCTGGTCAAAGCCTTTGTCCGCGCGATATGAGATCGCCCGATCGGTGAAAAGCGAGGAGAAACATTTTTTGATGGCTTCGAGAAGCTGATATTCGCCCGTCACGTTGAGATATGATTCCTGCTGTCCCGCGAAAGACGCGTCGGCCAGATCTTCGGCCGTTGCCGAACTCCTCACCGCGACGTCCAGCCCTCCGGCGAAATGGTTCGTGTGGTCTTTTTGATCCCAGCTGATTTTGAAACTGCGGCGCGGATTGTATTCACGCGAAAGCCTGGCGTAGGCGTCGATGATCGCGTTTCGCAGATCAACTGGAAATTCGGCCGCAAGGATGGCCTGCCGCACGCGATAGCCGTGCTCCGCGAGATTGCGCATATTTCCCGTATTGAGCCCTTTCAAAATGTTTTTGATTTCGGCGTCGAGGTTGTTTTGTTTCAGAAAATACCGGTAGGCTTCCGAAGTCACGGCAAAACCGTCAGGCACGCGGATGCCACGCTTGCGCAAGTTCGAATACATCTCGCCAAGAGAGGCGTTTTTCCCGCCGACAAGTTCGATGTCGCCGATTCCGGTCTCACGGAACCAGAGAATGTGTTTGTTTTTCATGTTTATTTTTTCAAAATTATTTTCGTATTTTCGCAAATTTTCGCCCGCTTAGACTCGACAGTTGATTAGGACTGGTAGTTCGTAGAGATTATTTCATTTCCTCCATCTTCACCAGGCTCATATGCTCGCGCTTCACGTGTGGGCGGCCGGCAACAATCAGGAATTTATCCCTTTTTTTGAGCAATTTGCTCTTTTTTATCGCTTCCGTCGACTTGTCAATGAGTTCGTCAAGATTCCTGCAATTGGGCAAAATGAAGCTCTGCGCTCCCCAGACCAGTGAAAGCTGGTTGTTCGTTTTTTGGCTGTTGGTCGTCACGAATATCATCTGATCCGGCCGGTGCCGCGCAATCATCCTCGCCGTGAATCCAGAAACACTCGCCACGACGATTGCTTTCGCTCCGCCGTCTTTGGCAAGCTCGTGCGCCGATTGGGCGATTGCCGCCGAAATTGACGCGCTTTCGTCCCCCAAAAATCCGTGTTCCAGATCATCGAACGGCGATTCTTCCGTTTTCTCGATTATCTTCCGCATCACCCGCACCGATTCCGCCGGAAACTTCCCGCCGGCCGTTTCTCCCGAAAGCATCACGGCGTCCGCGTGATCGATCACAGCGTTCGAAACGTCCGTCACTTCCGCCCGCGTCGGCCGGGGATTGCGGATCATTGAATCGAGCATTTGCGTCGCGACGATCGCCGGCCGCGCCGCTCGCAAGCATTTTGCCGTCATCTCTTTTTGAAGAATCGGCAGATTTTCCTGCGGCATCTCGATCCCCAAATCGCCCCGGGCGACCATCACGACGTCCGCCTCTTTCAGAATTTTATCAAAATTTTTCACCGCTTCCTGCCGTTCGATTTTGGCGACAATCTGGGGAAGCCTTTTTTTCTTTCCGAGTTTTTTCTTGATGAGATTTCTCAAATCGCTTATCTCCCTCGCCGACCGCACGAACGATATCGCCACGAAATCAACGTCGTTTTCCAACGCGAAATTCAAAACTTCCCTGTCGCGCGCCGTGAGCGCCCCGAGTTTCGCGGAAATTCCCGGAATATTCACTCCTTTTCGCGGTTTGATCGTCCCGTCATCAACTGCTTTGCATTTCAGATATTTTCCGCTTTTCCCGACAACTTTCAGTTTGATCAGTCCGTCTTCGATCAAAATCTCGTTGTTTTTCCGCACCAACTGAATTGCTTTTGGAAGATCAATATACGCGATTTTCCCGTTTTTCTTCGGCTCTCCTTTTTTTTCCGGCGCCATTGACCCGACAAGAATGATTTCCCCTTTTCTCACTTTTATCTCTTTGCTTCCGGCCACTCTGATTCTCGGCCCTTGAAGATCGGCCATAATGCCGATCGTTTTCTTCACTCTCCGGCCCGCTTCACGGACGCTTCCGATCGCTTTTTTGTGCCAGGAAAAATCGTTGTGGGAGAAGTTGAGCCGGGCGACGTCCATTCCCTCCTTCGCCATCCGGACCAGAACCGGCATTTTTTCCGACGCCGGCCCGATGGTGGCGATGATTTTGGTTCTTTTCATAAATAGTGATGCTAATCTACAAATCTTATGCCAATCAACTAATCACCAATCTACGAATATACGAATTCGTGATTCGTTGATTGGCGTTCATTCGTTGATTCGCATTATAGTCATATTATACAGCAAAAGACAGATAACAAAAAGTCATCTGTCTTTTGAAAATTTGATCGTACGATAAAACTTTATGAGATCAACTTGAATCCGCCGATGAGCGGAAGTTCTTTCATCGCGCCCTTGGCGGCGTTTATGATTCCCATAATCGCCACAACGATGAGGAAAATCGAGCCGAGCGGCAAGATGATAAACCAGCCCAAAAACGGAATGACTCCGCCGACGACGTTTATGATGACGGCCGCGAGCAGCAAATTCAGCTGCTGATTGGCGTGGAATTTCGCAAACGGGCTGTTTTTCGCATCAGTGACAAGCGGGATGAAAAATAGAATCGGAATGATATACCCGACGATGGCCATCGCCTTGTTCTTCTCCGCGTCCTGCGGATTCGCCTGTTTCATTTCTTCGGTCATATATTCACCTCCTTGTCTGTTTATTTTTTAATTCGTTTCCTGATTTTATAATACACAAATCTCCCGCAAAGCACAACCCGCAAAATTTCCCTCCCTAAGCACTCCTATATTAACCCCCTTCCCCTCGAACCAGACAATTGCCAACATATTATTATACACCCAAAACAAAAAATTGTCCAGCAATTTGGACAATTTTTGCTTTATATAAAAGAAAAAATGTCATTTCACTGATCTTTTCACGAATTTTAGAATTTTCTCTGCAACCATTAAGGCTTCTCTGGCTTCCGTTTTTCCGGCAGGCGGATATTCGGGCAGGGGATATCTTGCAACGATGTAATATTGGCTCAAAATATCCCCGCTGGAAAGAAAATTGAGAAATTTTTTGTCTGTTTTCGCACACAATTTCAAGAGATGCGTGAGATCGTGGATTTTCGGAAATTTTCCGACTGCAAAAACCAGATAACCTTTCAGATATTTTTCCACCGCCTGCTGGCACAAAAAACACACTTGGGGATAGTATGCTCCGAACTCGCGAAAGCTGTCTTTTGCAAAATTCAGATCCTCGTCTCCCAAGCGAAACCATTCAGTGGCTCGATTTTTTTCAGAGCTATGCTTCATACAAAACTTTGCCGTTGCTGACAATTTCACTTATGAAAAAATCTTTTGTCCGCAAACGTTTTTCGATTTCCTTTGGAGTGAAAACCAAAATATCGAACGGAAAATCAATGCTGCGCAAAAATTTTCTCGCCTCCGGCACTCTTTTGTAAGGATTTTTTTTTGTGTTTTTCACGATCAGTAAATCGACATCCGAATTCTTTTTCGGCTTTCCCCACGCCCAAGAACCAAAAAGGATGATTTTTTCGGGATTATACTTTTTCAAATTTTTGACAATCGCTGAAGTTTTCATAGCGGAACATTATCATTTTTTCTATAAAATCGCAACTTTACACATCCATTCCCCGCAATCTTTTCACGCGCTCGGCGATTGGTGGGTGGGCCTGCCCGCCCACCAATTTAAATATCCATTCCTCTCAACCGTTTTACCCTCTCTGAAATTGGTGGGTGGGTTTGAAAAAGCGAAGAAATTTTTTTGCCTCGGAACGGATTACTGATGAAAAGATGGGCGGTCGCGCGGTTGGCGGAGCGCATCGGTGTCGGATCAGCCGAAATTTTCTCAAGCGCGCTGGCAAGACCCTCTGGATATCTTGTGAGAAGCGCTCCGTCCGCATCGGCGAGGAATTCGCGCTTGCGGGAAATGGCCAACTGGATGAGCATCGCGGCCAGTGGAGCGAGGATGGAAAGCAGAATCGCAATGATCAAAAATATCGGGCTTTTGCCGCGGTCATCATCGTCTCCCCCAAACCACGCCCAGCGCCGAAACCAATCCGCCATCAAAGCGACAAATCCGACCAGCACAACAATAACGGTCGAGAGCAAAATATCCCGATTGCCTATGTGCGACAGTTCGTGGGCAATCACGCCTTCGAGTTCTTTTTTTTCAAGCTTTTCGATGAGCCCCGTCGTGAGAGCGATGACGGCGTGGGCCGGATCGCGTCCGGTCGCAAACGCGTTCGACGACGGATCCTGAATTATGTATATTTTCGGCACGGGCAGACCCGCCGTGATGCAAAGATTTTCGACGATGTGGTAGATTTCTTTCGCGTTTCTATGGGTCACTTCTTTCGCGCCCGTCATCGCGAGCACGATTTTGTCGCTCCACCAGTATGACGCAAAACTCATCAGGACGCTGAACGCCACCGCGCCGATGAGAATCACGGAATTGTTCATCGCCGCGGCAAAAACATATCCGACGCCGATGACAAAAATCAAAAAGCCGGCGATATACAGCCAGGTGAGACGGATATTTTTGTCGGCTTGATTATAAATTGTCGCCATACAATAAAAATATTCTAGATATAATGCTAGCTCAAGAAAATATAGTTTTCATATAAGAAGTTAGAATTCAACTTTAACGGCTTCTTTTTCCCCTTCCCCCGCTTCAAAAAATTCGCGGGCGGTGAAGCCGAGCATTCCCGCAAAGATGTTGTTCGGGAAAACCTGGATCTTCGTGTTGAAGTCGCGGACATTGCCGTTATAGAACCGGCGAGAGGCCTGAATCTTGTCCTCGGTGTCGGTCAGCTCGCGCTGCAGTTCAAGAAAATTCTGGTTGGCTTTGAGGTCGGGATAGGCTTCCGCCACCGCGAAAAGGCTTTTGAGCGTTTGCGAAAGCATATTTTCCGCGGCCGCTTTGTCGGCGGTTGTTCCGGCGCCCATTGCCCGCGTCCTCGCTTCGGTCACTTTTTCGAAAACTTCTTTCTCGTGCGCAGCATACCCTTTCACCGTGCTGACAAGATTCGGAATGAGATCGTAGCGCCGCTTCAACTGCACGTCAATGTCGCTCCAGGCTTCGTCCACCCTGTTTTTGAGGCGAATCAGTCCGTTATAGATCGCGATCGCCCAAATGACCAGCACGGCGACGATTCCCAAGACTACCCACATAATCATAATATTTATCTTAATAATTATTCCCCCTGATTTCCCTCCCTTTCTGCCGCCGCCCTTATTATTACGCGCGAAAGAGAAATATTTTCTTTCACCTTGTCGCCCTGATTTCCCAAATATTCAAGAGAAGAGTTCTTGATTAGCGACGCGTCAACCCGACTGTCGACCGCTCCCGCCACAATGCCCGCGCTTTTCGTCGAAACAAGACTCACCTGAAAAAGAAGAATTATGAGCAATGCCACCGACATTGCGAAAGCGAACTTTTGGAAAAGCGGCATTCGGACACTCTCCTCCGCCGCAAAATTCGGGGAGGCATTTCCAATTGAAACCGAACGCCAAACTCTTGAATGCGTTCCTGAATCGTTCCGTTCTTTGTTTTCTTTTCCCTCCAGCCAAAGTTTTGGCAAAATCACTTCTTCTTTCTTTTTATAATTACTCTGACTTGCCCGCGTTTCGTCGTCGGAGGCTTTGGCGGCGTGCGACCGAAGCCTTGGCAAAGGTGAATTTCCCCGACTTGCCGCCTTTCTCAAATCAATCATTGGTAATTCGCGATTTATCCGCGGAAATTCCCGGAAAGAAACTTTCTCAACCGGAGACGCTTTTTCCACCACTTTCGCTTGAGGCATTTTTTCTTGCGGCTCTTTTTCCTTTTTGGCGTGAAAATCTCTCCGGATATCTTCCACATTCGAACTTTTCAGAGAAATATTTTTTTCTTTAGTCTTTTGGATTGATTCCGCCTTTATTGAAAGTGTCCGCGGGAAAATTTTTACTTCTTCTTCTTTTTTAATTTTCACCCCGACAGCAGACGCCGCTTCGGTCATAAATATTTTCGGGGCCGGCGCAGAAAAAATTTTAGTTTCGACTTTGGTTTTGACTTCGATCTCCGCTCCGGCAATTTTCATCTCCATCTTTCTCACCTCCGCGTCTTTTTCAAATTCGAAAACCCAGTCCCGTTTTGTATACCAGCGCTTGCCGATGCGGATCGATCCGATATCCCCCCGCCGCGCCAAAAGTCCCAGATATTCCTGGGCGTACTTTTTTTCTTTGGCGACCTTGGAAAGAAGAATGTAGTTTTTCTTGAAATCCTCCATAGCCCGAATGATACCACAAAAAAGTTTTTTAAGCCACAACCCGCAACCCGATATTGCGCAAAAGCATACGTTTTGATAAAATTGAGCTATGAGCTGGGAAAACTACAGCATAGTCATCGTTCCAATCACCGTCGGGCTTTTCACCCAAGCCTTGAAATTTTTCATTTTCACCCTGAAACACGGTTTCAAATGGGAATATTTTCTCACGCACGGACATATGCCCAGCTCCCACACCGCTTTCGTCATCGCAACTCTCACATCTCTCGGATATTATGCCGGAACGTCTTCCCCTGTCTTTGCTCTGGCTGTCATTTTCGCCATTCTCATCATCGACGACGCCCTGCGCCTCCGGATGTATCTCGGCGATCAGGGAAGATATCTCAATATGCTCATCGAACAGCTTTCCGTCGACAAAAGAAAATTTCCCCGCCTCAAAGAACGGGTCGGCCACCGGATGAGCGAAGTCATTGTCGGCGGAATCATCGGCTTTTCTCTTTCGCTGGTTTTGATAAAAGTTCTCGAATCACTCTAGGGTCGTTCCAGGGAATCATTTTCCCTCCAACCGCCATTGTTTCCTCCGCGCCTTTTCCGGTCACGACAACAATATCGCCCGGCTTTGCGATCTGCAGAGCTTTTTTTATAGCTTCTCTTCTGTCTAAAATTCTGAAAGCATTCATGCCTTCTTTTTTCGGAAGGTTATTTTCCAAAGCTTGGCTTTGAGGAATGACGGGAGCTGAGCTCCCGTCAGGGAAAAGCCGAGCTTTAGGAAAATCGCCTCCTACCACTCCACTGAAAACCTCATTAATAATCTGTGCTGGATCTTCTCCATACGGATCTTCGTTCGTGACAATCGCATAATCGGCAGCTTTCGCGACAATCTCTCCCATAATCGGCCGCTTGCCGCGATCCCGTTCACCGCACGAGCCAAAGACGGCGATAATCCTCCCACCCCCAATTTCCCTTTTACCCCTGATATCCCCGACCAACTCATACAGCTTTTCCAGCGAATCGGGCGTCACGGCATAATCGACGATAATTTCGATTCCGCGGTCGTTTTCAATGCGTTCCATCCGTCCCGGCACGCCTTTGATTTTCCCGAGAGCTTCCGCGATTTTTTCCAAAGATATCCCTTGCGACAATCCGACGCATGTCGCCGCGAGAGAATTTTCGACGTTGAATTCGCCGGGAAGATTCAATTCGTATTTTGTATTTCGTATTTTGTATTTCGTATTTTGTATTTCTGATTGAATATTTTCAGCGATAATAGTTTTGAGATTTGAGTTGTGGTTTTGACTTTTGATTTCCTGCCTGCCGGTAGGCAAGGTTGATTTTTGATTTTCCAAAAAATATCCATATTTCTTTCCCGCCGGATATTTCAAGAACTCATCGGCAAATTCCGAATTCAGATTTACCACGCTCACGCCATCCGGGTTTTTCGAAGACATAGCAAACAATTTTTCTTTCGCCCTCGCGTATTCTTCGATTGTTTTGTGATAATCAAGATGTTCCCGGCTGACATTTGTGAGAACTGCGACTTGAAAATCGACGCCCCACGCCCGGTTTTGGTCAAGCGCGTGCGAGGATATTTCAAGAACCGCATACTCACAGCCGGCCGCGACGGCTTGCTTCAAAAATTTCTGAAGCGCCCAACTTGAAAGGGTCGTGAATTTGCTTTTGTTCACCCACTCTTTTTTTCCAAGCTTGAAATTGATCGTCGAGGCGACGGCAATCTTGTGCCCCGCCTCCTCCAAAATTTTCGCGATCATTTGGACGGTCGTCGTTTTCCCGTTCGTCCCCGTCACCCCGATCACTTTCAACTTCTTTGAGGGGAATCCATACCAAAAATTCGCCAACACGGCTTGTATGAGATGATATATGTTTTTGAGAGATTGGGGGATGAGCTTTTTCATTGATATTATGCTACCTTTTATCCGCCTGATTTTCAAGTTTTTCGTTTTCTGATAAAATGAGAAAAAATCGAAAGGGGGTGCCGAGCGTGAAATCCATAATCGGAATTTCTCTCGACTTGCAGGGAAAGATTCTTGGGCTTATCAAAGTGCTTGTTGAGGAAAAACGAAAGATGACCGGTGCGATCATACTGGTCGAAGGCGTTGGATACGGATTTTGTTTGGGCATCACAAACAAAGAACAGCTCAATGCCGCCGCGGAATATTTTCAGAACAATAACCTGGCATACAAGTTTTCCGTCGTGGAAGTGGTTCTGAAGATGACGGCCGAACATCTTATGCACCGGATTCACCGCTACAACGAAGAGGCGGGGTTGCCAGGCATCCTCAATTATCTCGAGTCGCGTCGACAAGCGGCTTGACACAGGGGCAAGTCTCAACCGAGGCTTCGCCCCTCGCATTTTATATGAAGAAGAAAACCATCCATATCTTCGGGAATCCTCTTCTCGATTTTGACAGCTTGCCGCTGAAGCTCGCGCCAAAACTGCGAAAGATTTTTCCGGATATCGATTTCGTCATCGCCGACCCGAACGAGAACCTGAAGCCGGTCAACAAGGAGCTGGTTATTATTGACACGATTGAGGAAATCAATAAAGTCATCGTGCTCGATGACATCAAAAAGATTCAAACCCAAAAATTATATACTCTCCACGACTTCGACCTCGGCTTCAATTTGAAGCTCCTCCAAAAAATCGGCAAACTTGAGAAAATAAAAATCATCGGCGTGCCGATGAAAGGTGATGAAAAATCAATTCTGAAGCAATTGCGTCTTGAGCTAAGTCGGGCTTAGCTCAATCGCAACATTTCAAGGTCAAACCTTTAAGTCCAATTGATCCGCAAAAAGTGCGAGGCGCAGGACATGCAGGGGTCGTAGGCGCGAATGAGTTTTGAAACTTCGCGGATGATTTTTTTTTCAAGCTCCTCTTTGGCGATGCCTGTGGCGCAAAGGCCGGAAACGATCTGTTCGACATCTTTTTTCATATTCACCAGATTCTGCGCCGTCGGAATGACGAGTTTCAAGCTTTTCACTTTCCCATTTTCTATTTCAAGCGCATAGTACAAAGTTCCCCGCGGAGCTTCGATCGCGCCGGCTCCGGCGCCTGTCATTTTTTTCGGTCTAGCCGGACGTTCTTTCACGAACCCGCCTGCATCGCTATGCCAGCCCGAATCGCTACGCGAAGCGTTGCTGGCGGGCGAAGCATTGCGGGCAGGTTTATTGTTTTCCAAAATCTCAATCGAGTGATCGATCGAATGCAGAATTTCGATTGCTTGCGCGAGATTGTTGTCGAATATGTTTTTTGACGGAAACTTCTCGAGATATTTCCCCGCGTCGCGGCGCGTGTTCGCGTGCAGATTCTCTTTGTTGAGATTCAAACGCGCCAGCGCCCCGACCATATATTCTTCCCCTTCGAAATCAAAACTTGTCGCTTGCGAATACGGCATCACCACTTTGTGAAGATGGTCCCAATAATCTTTTTCTTCGATCACGTCGCCGCGGCTGTCAACAATTTTCCCCTCAAGAAACGAGAAGTCGTCCGTCGCGAGAGCGACAAAATTCGTGTCGCGTTCGAATTTCCAGTCACAATTGGCGAATATATCGATGAGCTTCAAGACCGTCGGCCGGATTTCTTTGAGTTGTTTGACCATCTTCGGTATTTTTTTCGCGTCAATTTCTTTCGCGAATCCTCCGACCTGCTCGAACGGCGCGTGAACCGCGCGTCCCGCCACGAGTTCGGACAAATTGTTCCCTGCTTCCTTGACGGCGAGTGCTTCGTGGATCAAATCGTGTTTGTCGGCCGGGACATCGAGCAGCGAATCGATCCCCAGCATATCGGGGAGAACGAAAAAATAGAGGTGCAGCGCGTGGTCACGGATCATCATTGAGTACACGGTGAGTTTGCGCAGCAGGATTGTCTGCGCGCTCGGCCGGATATCGAGTGTTTTTTCAACCGCTTCAATGCAAGCCGTCAGGTGCGCGATCGAGCACGTTCCACAAATCCGCGAAACGAGTTGCGGCACGGCCGCGGCCGCCATCCCAATCACCGCCTGATTGAAAAACCGGACGTTCTCCATCACTTTGAGGTTCACTTCCTCGAGGCGCCCGTCCCGGATTTTTATGTCCAAATCGGCGTGGCCTTCGATTTTGGAAAGCTTGCTGATTTCAACATCGAGATTGCATTTGTGCATAGGCTAATGTAATTTTCAATAACACTTTGGCGCAGCATTATTCGCGGGCGAGCATGGTTTTCGCGAAGCGAAATCGTTCGCGAATTCTGCAACGAGCAATTCGCCGGAATCGCGAGTGGTGCGACAAAGTGTTTTGAAAATATTATAAATATTTTTCAAAAACTTCTATAAATTTCCCCTCATCGATCGGGCATCCCGAAATTTCGTCGTCCACTTTTACGGCATCCTTGAGTGCCAACGCTTTGGGCAGGAATTTGTATTTTTCCAAATGCGGTTCAATTTCCTTGAGTTGGTTGATATTGAAATTGTTCCGCTGGCCCGACGGGAGCGCCGTCATTGCGCATGTCCCCATCGCAATGAGAATTTTCGATTTTTCGCGGATTTTTTTGATGTGTTCGAGGTCTTTTTCACTCGTCACCACACCTTCAACCAGCGCGATGTCCAGATCCTCGGCCTCAACGTGGTCTTTCAGCGCCAAAAAATACACGAGTTCCATTTTCTCGAGCCACGGGATCAATTTTTGATTGAATATTTCCGCAAGCAGAATCGAACACCCCTCGTCGCAAGTGAGCGAAAATATCCCGACTCGTTTTTTTGTTTTTTCTTTTGGCATTGCGCTCCCCTAGTTATATTCAAATTCTCACTACAATTAGTTGTAGCAAGTTTCACTACTATATATATAGTAGTAAGTTAAAATATTCTTTTCACTTTCTGGAGCAATCTATAAAGCCTGTATTTCCCCGGCTTCAATATTATATCATAGCACCCCGGAAATTTGATCGATTCCATGTCCGGCGCGAATCCCGTCTTAAAACGGGTTATGCCCTCCCAACTTTTGTTATATATTACATGCTTCGTGTCACATGATTGCACGCCGCCGAGATCATACATTGTGCATCCCGCTTTTTTCGCGTCCTGAATCTGCCGCCACTGCAAAAGGTGCGGCGCCATCGCGTCGCGATGAACATTGTCCGACGCGCCGTGCATATATGTCGCTGTTTTCCCGAAAAACAAAACCAGATTCGCGGCGATAATTTTGCCTTCATATTCCGCAACATACAGTTTCAAAATTTCCGGCGGGATCACCCCGAACATTTTTCGATAGTAATTTTCCGGATGTGCCGTGATTCTGTCCCGCTTAGCCGTAATTTTCACTAGCTTCAGAAATTGATCGATATTTTTCGGTGTTACATGTTTCGTGTTACATGTTACGTGCACGCCTCGCTTTTCAGCGAGGCGGATGTTGTACCGCGTCTTCTGTTTCATCCGCGCAAGCAAATCCTCTTCACCTCCTGAAATATCCACGACGAGAGTCTCCCTCGGCTGCATATCCACCGCAGATTTTCGTATTTTTATATTTTTAAGGCCGGACCTTAAAAATTCCAAAATATCTTCGCCCGCCGGCTCGATCCGAATCCATCCGGCATTGTTCTTCTTCGCCAAGACTATTAACTTACTCAAAAATTCGTTATACGTCTTGTTCCATGTTATGTGTTCCATGTTATGTGCTATCGGTCCTCTCGGCACATAGAAATATCTGCCCACCACTGGCAGTGTATGCTCGATGATGCTCGCCCACGCAACCAACTCGCCGTTTTCGCCGTCCGCTGAAACATTATACGTTTTTCGTCCGACACTCTCTTGAAATTTCCGCCAATATTGGGATTGCAAAAAGCCGCCGTCCGGCGAATTGGATTGAATGAAGTTTAGCAGATTATTTTTCATGTAATTTTGTAGAGGTCGGACCGCCGACCGCAGCAGACTGCGGTCCGACCTCTACAAGTCATTTCCCTAATCTCTTCAGCGCTTCCCGCACCCTTTCCGAAACATCTTTCGTTTTTTCCGGAACGGATTTCAATGCCTCGCGGGCTTGCGAGACGGAATATCCGAGAGACGTGAGAGCTTCGATCGCTTCCGAATCGGCTCGCGCCGCGCCCTGATCTTCGCCCGGAAGTTCGGCGATGCGGTTTTTGAGTTCCAAAATGACGCGCTCGGCCGTTTTCTTGCCAACCCCCGAAACGCGTGTCAAAATTGAGGAATCCCCCGTGATGATCGCCGTGCGGATAGTTTTTGGTTCGGCAATCGTCAAAATGCCGATGGCGGCTTTCGGCCCGATGCCGGAAATCGAAATCAGCATCTCGAACATTCCAAGCTCGTCAAGCGTCAAAAAGCCGTAGAGTGACAGCATATCTTCCCGGACGTATGTGTGAGTAAACAATTCGATTTCTTCCTTCCCCGCGATTTTCCCCATCGCGAATTCGGTGACAAAAATTTTGTAGCCCACCCCGGCCACGTCCACCACGACGTAATTATCCCGAAAAAAAGCGATTTTCCCTTTGATTTTGGCGATCATATTTGTGTATCTTGTATATAGTATCTTGTATTTGGTATTTTTTTACAATACCCGCAGCTATTTACAAAATTGCATGATTATGCTAGAAATATAAGGTGATTTTTATAATTTTTAATTTTCAATTGTAATTTTTATATTTTCATTTTAAATTTTGCACTTGAACGAAGTGAACTGTGCCAATCAAACAAGCCGCCAAAAAATATCTCCGCGCGTCGAAAAAGCGCGCCGCCCGGAATCTTGCGATCAAAAAAACCTTCAAAGACGCGGTGAAGAAACTGCGCGAGCTGGCCACGGCCGGAAAAACCGATGAAGCCAAGGAAATTTTTCCGACCGTGCAGAAGGCGCTCGACAAAGCTGCTAAAGGAAACATCATCTCCAAAAATACCGCCGCCCGCAAAAAATCGCGACTCGCGGCGATGATGAAAAAATCGACGAAATAATAATATTTCGGAAATGAAAAAACCGCCCGGGCGTTCGCGTCGGGCGGTCTTTGGTTTTCAAGAAACTTACACCCCCGCCACGAATTTGTCGAGAGCGAGAGCGATATCGGTTTTTCCGGACTTGGACGCAAAATCAATTTCACAAAGTTCGTTGTACAAAGATTTCAGTTTCGGCCAAGAAAAATTCCGCGCCTGATCGAGGCTTTTTCTGACAACAAACGGATGCATTTTCAGCTTCGTTGCGATTTCGGCCTGCGGCATCCCTTTTTCTGAAAGCGGCTTCACCTTCACAAGATTGCGAAATTGATAGAAGTACATTGAGAGAAGGTAAAAAGGATCCTCGCCCGCTTCAAGATGGTTGTGAAGTAGCGCAACGGCCGTTTTTTTGTCAGCCCGCGCAAGCGCATCAACCGTTTTAAAAATATCCGTGTCGATTCTCGATTTCACGAGACGGTCAACGTCTTCCGCGGTAATCTCGCCCCTCCCTTTGAAATTCACAAGTTTCTCGATTTCTCTTGAAAGCAAATTAAGATCGTTTCCGACAAAAATAATCAGCTTTTCAACGGCTTCTGGATTTATCGAGACCTCGCTTTCTCCAACTTGCCCGCGCTCCGTCGCCGGAGGCTTTGGCGGCGTGCGACCGAAGCCTTGGCGAAGGCGGGTTTCTCCATTTATCCAATTTTTCAATTTTACTCCGTCAAGCTTTTCAAACTCCTGGCACTTGGCGATTTTTTGAAGCAATTTGAAAAACCTTTCTCCCCTCTTCACTTTTCCGGCTTCCCAAAAAACCAGGATCAAATTGCTCTTTTCGTTCTTCGCCTCGCTTTTCAAAAATTTTTCAAGTTTTTCATCAGCGGATTTTTTTGAGGCGAAAATATTCTTGAAAATCGCCAGCTTTTTTGAAGAGAATAATCCACCCGAAGAAATATCCGTCAAGATATTCCCAATGTCGATGTTGCTTTCTTCAAAATCAAAAACAAAAAGGGACGCGCCCTCTTTGTTTTTTTCAAGAAATTTGTTTTTTATCTCGGCGAGCTTTCGACTCGAGCGAAAATCATCCTCGCCGTGGAGAAAAATTATCATGGAGCATGGAGCATGGAGCATGGAGCACAACAAACCAAGCAAATTGTTCCATGTTCCATGTTATGTGTTCTATGAGGCCGGTTCCCACTTCAATGCCTGTCCCGGCTCAAGGATTTCCACCCAGATTTGCCCAGGCACAAATTTCACTTCCTGCCCGGATTCGTCATACATAAAGAGCTTCGACGCCCATTTGGACTTGTCTTTTTTCCAGCGTCCTTTCGTTTCCTTTCCGTTGAAATAGTAGAAAGCGTCTCCTTCGCTCACGCTGTCGAACTGCGGATCACCGATCTGAACGTTGTTGTATTGCCCCTCGATCTGCTCGGAAGAGGCAATGACCACCGCCACATTCTTCGGCGCCAGACGCTTCCCGTTGTTTGCGTCGGTGTCAGCCACCTTGTTCCAGGAGCGCAAGTATGAGTTCGTCGCCTTGTCATAGTCATAATCCGCGGCATACGGCCCCGCGAATCCGACGCGCAAATGTCCGCCGCCCGGCCGCTGACTCTCCGGCGCTTCGGCTTGATGGGGATAGCCGGAAAATTTGTTTTCCATCCGGTAGTTCCGGGCTTTGGCGCATTCCACCAGCTTGTCCATCTTCGCGAATCCGTTGTCCGGCGCGGGAATTCCATCTTTTCTGAATCCACATTCCGGAGCCTTGTTTCCAAAACTGCCGTTGAGATCAAGATTGTCAATCACTTTTTTGTCGAGCACTTCGCCTGCGAAGTGCGACCCGCCCCAATGCGCGAAAATCGCGTCCCAGCCGGCGGCGAGGGCTATATAGTCGTGCCGCGAAGAACGGATTGATCCAACCTCGGGCGGATTACCGCAGACATAGACTCCCATCAGCCGCGTGATGCTCGCCGTAATCGCCGGCATTTCAAGCACAAGATCCGCGTCGGAAAAACCGCTGTCCGGCCGCACGGAAAGATCGGCGGCTTCCATCACCGCGATCGGCCGGCGGTTCCAGTTGGCGCAGGGAAGATTCGTGAACGGGCTCACTTCTCCCGTGTTGAGCGGCGCGCTCGTGTCCACATCTCCCTTCATCGAATTGAGATTAAGCTGGCTTCCTTTTCCCTTCCCGAACCAGCCGAGAAAATATCCGACTGCCGCAATCAGCACGATCAAAACGACCGCGGCGATCACTTTGCTTTTTGTTGACATTTCCTTGACGCTGTTTAGCATACTTTTGTTTTACAAATTACTTCTGACAAACGGGGCAAAAAAACGTCCCTCTTTGCCCCATTGTTATTCTCTTCACGATTGTACCACACTTCGGACATTTTTTGGAAGCCCTGCGGTACACTTTCAAAACTTCTTGGAAGCGCCCCGGCGCGCCGGCCGTGTCGCGATAATCGCTGTCCGACGTTCCCCGCAACTTGATAGCTTTGGCCAGCACTGTTTTTATTGACTTATAAAGCTTTTTTTTCTCTTCGGAAGTGATTTCGTCCGCCGGGCGGATCGGCAGAATTCCGGCCTCGAACAAAATTTCGCTCGCATATATGTTTCCGATCCCCGCGATTTTCCCCTGATCCGTCAAAAGCAGTTTGATTTTTGTTTTTCGCCCGTCCAAAATTCCGTCGAATTTTTCAAAAGTGAATTCTTTGCTCATCGCGTCCACCCCGAGACTTTTTATTTCTTTTATAGCGCTGATTTTTTCCGTGTCTTCCAAAATTATCTTCCCGAATTTGCGCAAATCTGAAAACTCCAAGGTCCTTCCCGATTTCAAGCAGAATATATGGTGAATATATTGATTGACTTTCTCGGAAAAATAATCTTTCTCTTTTGTCTTCCCCTCTTTGGCAAGGGGGGGAGGTGGAGGGGGGGTCCTTTGATTTTGCGACTTCACCAACAGGTGTCCCGTCATCTTCAAATGGATATATATCGTTTTCCCACCGGACAAATTCAAAAAAATATTTTTTCCGATCCGGCTGGCGTTCAAAATTTTCCGACCCTTGATTTCCCGCGCGAACTTGTCCGCCGAAGAGGCGGGTTTTTCCGCTGGCATCTTGATTGATTTTTTCCAATCCGTCCAAAAACCGGCGATTGTTTCGCCTTTTATCTTTTTGTTGAGATCATCGACGATTGTTTGGACTTCGGGAAGTTCCGGCATAATAGCTACTCGCGAATTAAGAACAAATTAAAGCGAATTGGAACAAATAATTTTTTCTGCATTAGTAAATTCGTTCTCATTCGTTATTCATTCGTTCTTCAATTCGCGAGTTTTTATAAACCACCGCAAAATCATCCTCAAAAACTTTCCCCCAGCCCGGATTTTCTCCGATTGTCTTCAAAAAATTCATTCCCCAGGGCGTGATGTCGTTTCGGGCGAAAACGACCGCATTGAAATTATACTCCCGATCGGCCTTTTCGAAAACCGCCGGATCCTCCTGCATCGGCTTGTACACTTCGCTGAAAAAAGCGTCGGGATAGGCCTCCGGCCGGTTGTCGACAAAAACCTTTTGTTCCGGATAAAGATTGTATATCAAATAGCTCCCGATGTCATAATTGTTGAAAATCGGGCCTTTGATTTTTTCATTTTTGAGAAATTCCGCCGCTTTTTGATTTTCCGGCAGAAGCCCGACTCCGAAATTTTTGAAGTGCCGGCCGGCGAACTGGAAATTGCCGACTGCGGCAACCAAAAACACGAGGATATACACGACAGCAATCCCGTTCTCTTGAATCAAACTTCGCTTCTTTTCCCGAAGGGAAAAAATCCCGCCGATGCACCAAGCCAGAATCACAAGAGCGAAAAATCCAAGCAGCGTGAAATTGCGGATCGCCATCCAGCCGAAAACACCGAAAAAAACGGCGAGAGACAGAAAGAGCGCGACATTCTTCCGGCGACCGACGACAAAAAGCAAAACGAAACTGGCGGCCGCGAGCGCCAAAACCGCCCTCACGAGCAGGAAATTTGGATTCGAAATTCCATAACCCTCGACAAAACTCACCGATTTGTTTTCAACGAGCGTGTATCCGCTTGTTCCGAGAATTTTGAAAGGATACAAAAACCCTTCGAGGCCGAACGGACTCACGAGCGACGCGAGGACAACCAAAACAAGCGCCGCCGTCAGAACTTTCGTCCGCTTCACGCTTCCCGCAAATTCATCATCGGACATCTTCCGGAAAAAAACTTCCGCGATTTCCGAAAACCAGAAACAGCCGGCGAGAAAGATTCCCAGGAAAAAATAAATATGGAGATTCACCCAGGCAATCTGCAAAGGCGCGAGCGCGAGCAGCCATTTCCAACTCATTTTTCCGCGGGAATATTTCCAAAGCAGAAAGAAAAAAACCGCCGAGAAAAAAACGCTCCAGACTTCCGGCCGGATTTCACGCCTCTCGGCAATGAGCGGAATGAGGAGAAACGAAAGAATCGCCGCCGTCGGAAAGTCCGATTCACGCCGCGCGATGTGAAAAAAAACGGCGAAAGTCAGAAGAGTCAGAAGAATATGAAAAAAAGAAAGCCCGGCAAATCCGGCGAATTTGTGGACCAGAAAAAAAATCACCCCGGATGCCCAGTGATGGTTCACGAAGGGATACCCGGCATTGGTGTATGAGAAAAAATTGCTGTTGAGAACCGTCCCGACCTGCCCGATTTTCAAGCCTTCGTTCCAAAGAATCTCCCCATTTTTGAGGTGCCGCCCCAAATCCGTCGTCGTGAGATCAATTTTCCCCGCCGCCAAAATCCCCAGCCAAGTCAACAGAAGAAGAAAAATGCCAAGTTTTATGTAAAAATTTCGCCGCAAAGCGACACCAAAATTTTGCATTTTTATTTTTGAATTTTGAATTTTCTATATCTCTCCCCAATTGTCCCCGACTTCGACGTCGGCGATCAGCGGAACGGAGAGTTTATAGACCGATTCCATTTTGGCCTTGATATCGCGCGCAAAAGCGTCCGCTTCTTTTTCCGGAACTTCGAAAAGAAGTTCGTCGTGGATTTGAAGAATCATTTTCGCGTCCGGATATTTTTCGCGCACCAGCTTGTCCGCCGCGATCATCGAGAGCTTTATGATGTCGGCCGCGAGTCCCTGAATGGGCATATTCACCGCCATCCGCTCGGCCTGGTTGCGAAGCTGGATTTTTTTCGAATTGATTTCCGGAATATACCGTCGCCGGCCGAGTTCCGTTTCGACGTATCCCCGCTCGCGCGCCGAGATTTTCACCCCGTCGAGAAATTGCGCCACCTGGGGGTAATTCGCGAAATATTTGCGGATGAATTCGCGGGCTTCTTCCTGATCAACGCCCGCGCTTTCGGCGAATCCGAACGTGCTCATCCCGTATATGATCCCGAAATTGAGCGCTTTCGCCGCCGAGCGCATTTTTTTCGTCACCTTGTCGGGTTCAACCCTGCCGACGCGGGCTGCCGTCGCCGTATGAATGTCGTCGCCCTCGAGAAATGTCGTGATCATCCGCACATCTCCCGAAAGATGCGCCGCGATGCGAAGTTCGATCTGCGAATAGTCCGCGCTCACCAGCTTCATTCCGTCACCGGCCTCGAAAGCCGTCCGGATCACCTGTCCCAGATCGGTGCGGATGGGAATATTCTGCAAATTCGGATCAGACGAAGATAAGCGGCCCGTCGCCGTCACGGCCTGGTTGAAAGTCGTGTGGATCCTTGAATTTTTGTCCGCCGCTTCCGGCAGCGGGTCGAGATAGGTCGTCTTCAATTTGAACAGTTCGCGGTATTCTTCGATTTTTTCGATGATGGGATGCAGCGTTTTGATTTTCACGAGTTCACTCGAAGCCGTGGAGAATCCCGTTTTCCCCGACCGGATGTCTTTTGTCGGAATTTTGAGCTTCTCAAAAAGTATCTCCCGCAATTGCACGGATGAATTCACGTTGAAGGGGGCTTCGGCCAGTTTCTGGATTTCTTTTTCGAGTTTTGCGACGCGCTTTTCAAGCTTTTCCGAAATCCCGCGGAGAATGGTTTTGTTCAACCTCACTCCCGCCTCTTCCATTTCGGCCAAAATCCCGACCAGCGGCATCTCGATTTCCTCAAAAAGGTTTTTGAGCGTTTTTTCTTTTCCGCCTTCGATCTGTTCGCGGCTGATTTTTTCAAGTTTTTCTTCAAGCGTTTTTTGAAGCGCGAAATTGAGCGCCGCCGCGCGGCAAAGCCGTTCTATTTTCCCCTCGTCCTCTTGAAAAACAAGGCTGGTCTGCCCGGTTTTTTTGCTTTCCTTCTCGACCATCACGCCGAGCTCCTGCATCACAAGATCTTCCCAGTCGAGATTTGTCCCCGAACTCAAAAGATAGGCCGCGAGCTGCGCATCAAACGAAATTCCCCGCAAACTCACGCCCGCTTTTTTGAGGATGCGCCGGTCTTTTTTCAAGTTGTATCCGATTTTTTTGATTTTTTCGTCTTCCAGAATTTTTTTGATTTTTTCGTCGATTCGGGAAATATAAAAAGATGTGTTTTCGCTTTGACTCAAGGCCAGCCCTTTCAATTTTCCCTCTGTTTCCCCACCCAGCGCGAGTGCGATGTTTTTTTTGATCTCCGGCAATTCATCCGAAGTTATTTTTTTCCATTCAAATTTTCCCTTGCCCTCCGTAGCTTTAGCGAAGGAGGGTTCCGTCGTTTTCATATGATCTTCATATCCCGGCAGCCGCCGCAGCAGACTGAAAAATTCCAGATCCCGCATCAGGTTGATCACCTTCACCCGCGAAAAGTCCTCGGCTTTGGCTTTTTCAAGGTCGAAATCGACCGGCACGTCGTCGACCAGCTTCGCAAGCCGTTTTGAAAAATACGCCTGCACCTTGTCTTTTTCGAGTTTTTTGCGGACACCCTCTTTTATCCCGTCAAGATTTTTGTAGACGTCCTCGAGTGTGCCGTATTTTTTGAGAAGCTCCGCCGCGGTTTTTTCCCCGACGCCTTTGACGCCCGGCAGATTGTCCGACGGGTCGCCCCGCAGGCCTTTGTAGTCGACCATCTGCTCCGGCTTGAGACCGTAGCGCTCGAAAATTTCCTTCTCGCCGTAAAGAACGGAATCACTCATCCCCCTCCGAAGAGCAAAAACTTTGATTTGGCCGTTCACCAGCTGGAGCGTGTCGAGGTCACCCGTGACGACGATCACCTCGACGTCCGGATGGAGCTTTTCGGTCTTTCGCGCAAATGTGGCGATGAGATCGTCGGCTTCATATCCCTTTTTCTCGATGATCGGAATATTGAAAGCCCCAACCAGCTCTTTCACGCGGGGAATTTGCTCATAGAGATCGTCGGGGGCCGCGACGCGCGTCGCTTTGTATTCTTTGAACTCCTTGTGCCGGAATGTCGGCTCTTTGAGATCAAAGGTCGCCGCGATATAGTCGGGCTTGAAACGGTTCAAGACGTTCAATAGGACGGATGCGTATCCGTACACCGCGTTCACCAGCTCCCCTTTTTTGGTCGCAAGCGGAGGCAGCGCGTGATAGGCACGGTGGATGATGGCATTGGAGTCGATGAGGATTAATTTTTTTCTGTCTGGCATATGCTATAGGGTCATTAGTAACGAGGTTATTGGCTGCTAGACTGGTCAATGGTCTTTGGTTGTTGGAAAAAATCCAATGACCTATGACTAATAACCAGACCCACTGCTTTCAACCTTGCTACCAACAACTATTCTTCTTTTGTCTTTTCCCACGTGCTCAAACCTAATCCACACCGTCTTCTTCGGAATTATCCGCCGAATCCTCTCCGCCCACTCCACAATCACGACGTTATTTTCCCCCGCAACAATTTCCTCCCAGCCGAGATCGAGAATATCTTTCGGCCCGACCCGGTATGCGTCAATGTGATAAATGTCACGTAACACATAGCTCATAACACGTAGCTTTTTTTTGCTTCGCTCTTTTTGTTGTGTTATGTGTTGTGTGTTATGTGTTGTGTGATAATGCTTCATCACCACGAACGTCGGACTCGTATACGGCCCTTTCGCCCCCAGCCCCTCAAGAATCCCCTGCGCGAATGTCGTTTTTCCCGAACCGAGATCGCCCGTGAGGCAAATAATCTCCCCGCCCGCGTCGCTACGCGAAGCGTTGCGGGCGGGCCCGCCGCGCAACGCTTCGGCAAGCAACTTGCCCAGCTTTCGGGTTTGTTTGGAATTTGTCGTGATATATATCTTCTTCATTATATCAATTGTGGCATAAATCCCGTTTTTTGTCTCCGCTTCACGAGATTTGGCGAAGCCAGACAAAAAGAAAAGACCGGGAGAGACTTTTGTCTCAACCCGGCCTTTATTTAATGGCGTCCCCGTCCTTGGGGATGCGATCGCGGCGGTGCAAACGGAGCCGCCTTCGTCGCCGGCCCCATAACACCCGGCGAAGGCGCCGGCATGGATCGGGGCCGTACGTTGTGAAATTGCGGCTGCGGCGCCGGAATTGGAGCCGGCCGAGCCTGCGATTGATTCCGCGGTGCGGGAGCATTCATTGGCCGTGGCGGATGAGATTGCTGCCATGTCCGCGTATGCGGTCCCTTATTCGGCTCGTGCCCGCGGGGACCATCAATTCTTGTATGCGACGGACGCTCAAAGTTGAAACGCTTGTCCGCATGCATGTCCCGGAACCGCCCCCGCATATGGCGGTCGAAGTCGTGATGTCTGATGCCCCGGTTATTCACCACAGTTACGTTGTTGACTGTAACGATGTTGTTCACTGTCCGGGTGTGTACCCAGCCAATCGGCGCATAGCCAACCGGCAGAACCGACAGCCACAAGTTGCCTACGGGCGGCACCCACCACCAAGGGAACACCCAAGCCACATACCCACTATACGCATCGTCGTAATAATAATACGTGCGGGTACGTTCCGGAACCGGAGCAGGAACAGGCACCGGAGCGGCATAAGCCGGGGGCTGTGCGGGAACAAATTCCCCGGCGGGCGGAGCAGAAACATACATCTGCCGTCTCTCAGCTTCGATAGCCGCTCTTTCCGCCTTGATCCTCGCGCGCTCCTCATCATTTTGACGGGAACGCTCATTTTCGGAGGCATACCAGTTGTTTAAATGCTTCGACAACTGGTCCAGTGCCACTTCCCGACGATCAAGAGCAGCCTCGCGTTCGTTCAGCCGCTCCATTTTTTGTCGGTAAGTTTCCGCAAAGACGGAAGCGTTACCAACAACCAAAACCGCAAAAATAGCCACTAAAATCGCGAAATATTTTTTCAAGGATACCTCCTCGACCGGTTTTCCGGTCTTTTTTTCTTTTTGTCTCAACTGTCAATTTTACACCCAAAACGACCAAAAGTCAAGCCCCTTGTGAAACAATTCGGAATATGCCCATTTTATGCCCAAAAACGATGTTTCACGAAACAAAGAAAAATTGACATCGCAGGAAAAAAATGTTCTCTGCATCAATTCCATTGTTTCATATATTTTTCTTTTAGAAAAGCCTCATTCCTCAATACTTATGCGTCCCCGGAACAATGAAAAAGGCCGGTGAAAACCGGCCATCTACGGGACAAAAATTACAGGGGGCTATGCGGCCGCCTGACAAATCCGCGCTGGAGAACCCGCTCCGTGATGTCCGCACGGACCCGATCTGCCTGGCTGGTTTGCCATGGCCAGATACTGCGGGAGTACACGGCGTACAAAGCCAAATTGTTGTCGCGGAAATGACATGAACCGCAATATTCCCACGGATGATGCCTGTATCTCGAGGGAACCTGGTTCATCCATTCCGGAGGAAAACCGGCCGGAATGACGACTGTTTCGGCCCGACCAGTTCGGCTGTCAGTGTATAGGACGGTTGGAGAACAGCTGGCAATGAGCCAAAAGAAAACCGCGAACACGACAAAAAGTTTCTTTTCTTTCACGCTTTGCACCTCCCTAAAATTATTTTTCACTGACGAATTTCTTGAGGTCCGACGGCAAAAGAACCGTGCTGTGAATCAGAAACCGCTTGTTCGCTCTCGCGTCGTTCTTGATCCGGTTGGCCGCTGCCCGGTCGCCCTGCAGGAATCTGTCCACCAATTCGCCGTCGTGGCAATTCACGCAGGTGAGGATCACTTCGTATCCCCTCGAACCCAGCGGGACGCTGTATTTTTTGTTCTCCGCGAAAACCGCAAACGGCAGGACGAGCACAGTGAAAAAGAACGTGAAAAAATATCTTGCCATTTTCAACTCCCTCCTTTTTATGCGGTTAAAAAAATACTACAAACCGCGCAGAAAATTGTCAATTCACGAAACAAAGAAAAATTGACATCGCCGGAACCGTTTGGTATTCTGAAAAACCGAATACTTCATGGAACATGGAACACATAACATGAAGCAGAATTTCGCAAGTAAACAAATATGTGTTCCATGCTCCATGTTCCATGTTTCATGACACTCTCCATTCCCGACCAAATCAAAAACCAGATCGAAGCGGCGGAAAACATTCTTCTGCTTGTGAAACAGAATGCGTGCGGCGACGAGGTGGCGGCAAGCTGGGGACTTTTCCAGCTTCTCAAAAATCTCGGGAAAAATCCAACCGTTCTTGAAAGCAATCTGCAAGCCCGAAATCTGAAATTCCTCGCCGCGCCGGAAAAAATGGAAAAGGAAATCGTCGGCGCACGGGATTTCGTTCTTTCCTTCAGCACCGCCCGAAACAAAATCATCGATTTCCGCACGGAAAACAAAATTGATTCGTTCGACATATACATCACCCCCGAAAAAGAAACTGTCGACCCGCGGGATTTTTCTTTCATCCCCGCCAAGTTCAAATATGATCTTCTGGTGGTTCTCGGCTGTCAAAATCTCGACCAGTTCGGCGAGATGCGCGAAAAAAACGCCGACCTTTTCTTTGAAGTTCCGATTGTGAACATCGACAATTCGGGCGCCAACGAAAATTTCGGCCAGGTGAACCTCGTCGACATCACCGCCTCGTCCGTTTCGGAAACGCTTTCGGATTTCGCCCGAAAAAAATGGGAGAAATTCGTCGACCCCGAGGCCGCCCAATGTTTTCTGGCCGGGATAATTTCGGCGACCGGCAATTTCCAGAGCCCGAAAACCACCCCCCAGACGTTTTTGGCCGCTTCCTGGCTCATCGAAAAAGGCGCCGACCAGCAAAAAATCATCCGACATCTCCTCAAAACCCAATCTTTTTCTTTTATGAAACTCTGGGGGCGAGTGATGGCCCGGCTCCAGTGGGATGAAGAGAAAAAACTGGCCTGGTCGCTCGTTTCCATCGAGGATTTCGTCCAAAGCCGCTCAAAGCCGGACGCCCTGCCGACGATTTTGGAGAAGATAAAGGACAATTTTTCCTCCGGAAAGCTTTTCGCCGTCCTTTTTTCGGAATCGCTCGGGCGCAGCGTCGCGCTTGTCAAAAATTCTGATCCCGAAACTCTGGAAAAGCTTCGGGAAAAAGCGGGAGGTGAAATCAGAAACGGACACCTCGAAATCGTTTTCGAGGGCAAAAACGCTGTCGAGGCGGAAAAAGAGATGCTGGAGAAGTTGAAATAGCAACTACGCAAGAATTTTATTTTTATAGCCGATCCATTGGATCGGCCGCTTTTTATTTGTTAATTTACACCAGATATAATAAAATATACGAAGACAAAACCTTTTCGTAGTTTTATAGAGAATGCCAACAAACACAAAACAAACAACCCATCCGATTCGCGGCTCGCACGAGGAAGATGTCCGGCGGGTGCTTTCGAAAATGAAACACGAGTCGGAAGAACAGCAGGCGGCGACTCTGGCCGGCGCGCTCGGTCTTCCGTACATCGACCTCAACATTTTTCCCGTCGACCCCGAAACACTCCGAACCGTGCCGCGCGAGATGGCGGAAAAATACGGCCTCGTCTGCATCCAGCGGGCGGGGAAAAACGTGAGTCTCGCCCTTTCCGATCCGAAATCTCCCAGCTATCGCGAATATGTTTCGAAACTCGAAAGCGAGGAGGGCTTCAAGTTCAAATTTTTCGTCTGCTCGAAAACCGGTTTTTTGAAAACCCTTGAGAAATACAAACACATCGCCCTCCTCGAAAGCCTCGAAGAATTGCGCCTCACGCTCACCGGCGCCGATCTCGAAGAATTCGAAAAAAAGCTCAAGGATGTCATCGACCTCAAAAAAAGAATCACCGAGATCCCGACCACTGAAGTGATTGGCATCGTTATGGCCGGCGCGGTGAAAATGGACGCGAGCGACATCCACTTCGAGCCCCAGGCCGACGGCATCCGCCTGCGCTACCGCCTGGACGGCGTCCTGCAAAACATCACCGTCCTGCCCTCACAGGTCTATCATTACATTCTTTCGCGCGTGAAAGTCCTTTCCGGAATGAAGATAAACATCCGCGACATATCACAGGACGGGCACTTCTCGGTGAAAGTCGATGACAACGAAATAGATGTGCGTGTTTCGATCCTTCCCGGAAATTTCGGCGAAAACATCGTGATGCGCCTTCTCAACCAGCAGTCCGTGGCCTTGAAATATGACGATCTCGGCCTCAAGGGGCTCGCCTACGACAAACTGCGCGAAGAAATCAAAAAGCCCAACGGGATGATTTTGAACACCGGCCCGACTGGCAGCGGAAAAACGACAACCCTTTACGCCATCGTCAACACACTCAACACGCCGGGCGTGAAAATCATCACTGTCGAGGACCCGATCGAATACAAAATCAAAGGAATTTCCCAGACGCAGGTGTCCAAGTCGCGCGGCTATACTTTCGCAAACGCCCTCCGGGCAATCGTCCGCCAGGACCCGGACGTTATTCTGGTCGGGGAAATCCGCGACGACGAAACAGCCGCCATCGCCGTTCATTCGTCGCTCACCGGGCATCTGGTGCTTTCCACCGTCCACACCAACAGCGCCATTGAAACGACACCGCGGCTCATCGATATGGGCATCAAGCCCTCGCTCGTCCCGGCTTCGATCAATGCCATCATCGCCCAGCGCCTGGTGCGCCGGCTTTGCGCCTGCAAGGAAAAATACGCGCCGGCCAGGGAAACAGTGGAAAGCGTGAAAAAAATCCTCGCTATCATTTCTCCGAAAGCGAAACTCGACATTCCGAAAAAAATCGAATATTTCTATCGCGCGAAGGGCTGTCCAAAATGCCATAACCTCGGCTTCAAAGGGCGGATTGGAATTTTTGAAATATTCACTTTGAACGAAGAAATTTCGCAAAAAATCGCCGAAATGGCGCCGGAATCGGAAATCCTCTCTCTCTCGCTCGAAGCCGGAATGGTGACGATGCTTCAGGATGGCATTTTGAAAGCCCTTGAAGGAACCACCTCCCTTGAAGAAGTTCATCGCGTGACCGGAGAGGGAAAATTTTTGGAGGATCTTTATGAGAAAATAATTTCCCAGCTTCTTTTGCGCTCGATCCGCGTCGGAAAAGAAACAGCGGAAAAAATCGGTGAGATCGAAAAAGATTTTTCGAAGCTGCAGAAGGTGATCCGCGACGCTCCTCCCGAGTCGATTCTGGGACTTGCCGTCGCGGGCGGCCTCAAACTCCGCGCCGGGGACATCCATATCGAGCCGGAGGAAAACGTCGTGAAAATTCGCTACCGGATCGATGGGATTTTGCAAGACGCCGCCCAAATTCCAATGAATGAGTATCCGCATTTTCTGGGAAGCATCAAGATTCTTTGCGGCTTCAAGGCGTCCGACGTCGAGTCGGGCGTGAAAGACAGCCGTTTTTCGATCGATTTGGACGAGGGCGCTTTGCCGGAAATCGAAGACCGCGAAATCGACGTCCGCGTCTCGATCATTCTGGGTGGATATGGCGAAACGGTCGTGATGCGGCTTCTCAACCAGGGCGCGGGAGCCTCGGATGTGCAAAAACTGGGAATCAGAAAGCAGAATCTCGACAAAATCCTCGATCAGATCAAAAAACCAAACGGCATCATTTTGAACACCGGCCCGACAGGCAGCGGAAAAACGACGACTCTCTATTCCCTACTCGAAATCCTCAACAAGCCGGGCGTGAAGATCATCACCGTCGAAGACCCAATTGAATACCGCCTCAAGGGAATCCTGCAAACACAAACCGACGACCGCAAGGGCTACACTTTTCCGAAAGCCCTGCGCGCACTCCTGCGCCAAAACCCGGACATTATGATGATTGGGGAAATCCGCGACGACGAAACGGCCCAGATCGCCGTGCAAGCGTCACTCACCGGACACCTCGTGCTCTCGACGCTCCACACGAACAACGCGCCCGGTTCCGTCCAGCGACTCATCAATATGGGCGTCTCGCCAACCGACATCGCCTCGTCCGTGAACGCTTTTATGGCTCAGCGCCTCGTGCGCCTTCTTTGCCCGAAATGCAAGAAAAAAATCACTCCCAGCCCGGAAGTGAAAGCACACATTGAAAAAGTTTTGCGGGGCGTTTCGGAAAAAGCGGGAATCGAAGTTCCGAAAAACGCTGAATATGTTTTTGAAGCCACCGGCTGCCCCGAGTGCAACAATATCGGATACCGCGGGCGAACGACCGTGAGCGAAGTCCTCTCGATGACGAAGGAAATGGAAGAACTCATCACGCGTCAGCCGACCACGTCCGAAGTGGAACGCCTCGCTATCGAACAGGGAATGATCACAATGCCCCAGGACGGAGTTTTGAAAGTTTTGGAAGGCCTCACAACAATGGAAGAGGTGGAACGGGTGACGGAGGAATAGAAAAACCCTCTGATATGCAGGCAAAATCCCGCAACTAGGGAATCGCGGGGGTAGGAACAGTGCCGAGGAGCGGCCGAGCCGAAACCAAGCCGTCCATATCTGGGCAAGAAAGTTCCCGGTAGGAAAGTTACGAGCTCCCCTTATATGCCTGCAAATCAGAAGGTTGAATTGTAAATATCCTTTTATTCAAGGCGATATTCGGAGTTTAGAGAATATCGCCTGCCGGCAGGCAGGCAGGCGCTCTGGCCTGCTTGCAGGACAGGTTAGCCTATTCGAAAAACTTCGAATATTGCCTTTTCTATGCATCATCTTGCCGGACATACCAGCTTATCATAGGCTGATTTTTTTGTCAAGCCGGGAAAAAAATGATATACTGGCCGCGTGATTACGAACTCTTCCGAACAAACTGACGACGCGAAACTCGACATCACTCTGCGCCCGCGGAGTTTTTCCGAATATGTCGGGCAGGAAAAAACCAAGCGGAATCTGGATATCCTCATCAAAGCCGCCAAAGGGCGGGGCGAACCCATCGACCATATCCTTCTCTATGGCCCGGCGGGACTCGGAAAAACAACGCTTGCGCACATAATCGCCAATGAAATGGGCGCCAATATCCGCGTCACCTCCGGTCCGGCCATTGAAAAAGTCGGCGATCTCGGCTCGATTCTCACGAATCTCGGGGACGGCGACGTCCTTTTCATCGACGAAATCCACCGCCTCAACAAGCTCATCGAAGAAGTCTTGTACCCCGCGATGGAAGACTTCAAGCTCGACATAATCATCGGAAAAGGGCCTTCCGCCAAAACCTTGCAATTGGATCTCCCCCGCTTCACCTTGATCGGCGCGACGACGCGGTTGGGCGCCATATCCTCGCCGCTTCGCAACCGTTTCGGGATCGTGAACCGGCTCGATTTTTACCAAGACAACGAGATCGAAAGCATAGTGCGCCGCTCGTCAAACATTCTTTCCGTTCCCATCGACAGCGCCGGCGCCCGTTCGGTCGCCGTGTCCAGCCGCCGCACGCCCCGCGTTGCCAACCGCTTGCTGAAGCGCGTCCGCGATTTCACCCAAGTCGCCGGTTTCGATACGATCACGGAAAAATTGTGCCGGGAAGCCTTCGGGAATCTTGAAATTGACGAACTCGGACTCGAACCGACAGACCGGCTCATCTTGAAAACTATAATCGAAAAATTCGGTGGCGGCCCCGTCGGCATCCAGACCATCGCCGCCGCGACATCCGAGGAAACGGGCACCATCGAAGACGTATACGAACCGTATCTTCTTCAAATCGGCTTCCTCGCCCGCACTCCCCGCGGCCGCGTCGCGACGGAGTCGGCTTACAAACACCTCGGAATGGAGTATAATAGGGAAGACCAGAATAAACTCTTTTGAAAACCAATGTCGTTTATATCAATCTTGTATCTTCTGATTGTTTTCGTCTATCTCGCCATCGGCGCGGCGATCGTTTTTCATATGCTCTATTACCGCATCAACCGGCACGTCGCGTCCGTGATGTGCGTGATATACCTCATTGGCAGCGTCCTGCTCCTCATTTCAAATTTCACTCTCTACCGTTCCGTCGACTGGTATCAAATTTTCGCCGGCCTAAATTTCTAACTTTATGTTTGGAGAAATCCGCTTTCCCGGACAACACAACGACGAAGAAGTGATTCTTTTTTTGCGCCGCCATTGGTTCATATTTTTTATGCGCGTGCTTTTGGTGGTTCTCGCCGTCGTTGGCCTCATCGCCGCCTATTTCCTCATCACGGGACTATCCTCGAATATGACGGAAACCGAATATTACGACCTTCTAATCTTCGGCGAAAGCCTGGCCACGCTTTTCATTTGGAATTTCTTTTTCATCCTCTGGCTCGACTACTATCTCGACGCCTGGATCGTCACCAATGAGCGGATCATCAACATCGAACAGCGGGGATTTTTTATGCGCAACATCTCCGAGCTCAAACTCACCAAAATTCAGGATGTGACATCGGAGATCATCGGCGTCATCCCCACCCTTCTCGACTATGGAAACATCCACGTCCAGACCGCCGCCGAAAAAGAGCGTTTTGTTTTCTTCCAAATCCCGCATCCGAACCGCGTCAAAAACGTGATTGTCCAGCTTCAGGAAAAGGAGCAAAAAGCGGAAGAGCGGGAGCTGGGTGAAATCATTCGGGGAAAAAAGTGATATACCGGCACCAACGCTTCAAACTGGACACCAAGAGCCAAAGGGTCTTCGATGAGAACGACAAAGAGCTCTCTATCACGGGCAATGCTTTCCGCTTGCTCGTTTTTTTGTGCGCCCGGAAAAACGCCACACTCACTGACATCAACGACCATTTTGACCCGGCGGGAGCCAAAGAATACAAAGAAAACCATATTCGGCAATACCGGCACAAGATAAATTCCATTGTTGGGCACAATATCACGGCATACAAAAATCATATTTATTCGATAAACGGCGAGGTTTCTGCGTCGATCGAAGATATGCCAAAAGCCGCCGGCGACACCAAGCACGAAACGTCCGGTTTTTGGAGAAAAAAATTGTCCGGCAAAGAAAAATTGGTCATCTTGATCTCTGTGCTATTTTTGATTGTTTTCAGCGCGTCCGTTCTTGGAAACAAAAACAGGGACATCAATGATGCAGGCAGTGCAAACACGTCATCGGCCGATTCCGGACCGAAACCGCCGGACGAGATGATTTTGATTTCGGAGGGAATTTTCCTTATGGGAAGCACCGAGCAGCAGGCGCTCGCGGCCTGGCGGGAAAACGACGGCGGATACGGAAAGGAAAGTTATTTTGCGGAATACCCGCAACGGAAAATCGCGCTTCCCGATTTTTATATAGACAAAAAAGAGGTTTCTAACGGCGATTTCAAAATGTTTGTCGACGCGACGCGCCATACCGCGCCCGCGCTTTGGGCTGATCAAAACCTCAATGCGCCAAACCGCCCGGTAGTGGGCGTGAACTGGAATGACGCCGACGCATATTGCCGCTGGCTCGGAAAAAGACTGCCGACGGAACCGGAATGGGAAAAAGCGGCCCGGGGAATGGACGGAAGAATCTGGCCTTGGGGAAACAGTTGGGACCCGACAAAAGACAACCACGGCAACGGAACGGAATACGGCCTCGATGGAAGCGACGGATATGAATATACCGCTCCCGTCGGCGCGGAACTGGGCGCGAGCCCCTACGGAGCGCTCAATATGGCCGGCAATGTTTATGAATGGGTGGCTGACGACTTTGACGCTTATCCGGAAAATGACAAGTATGATCAGCCGGATTTCGGGAAAGGATTCAAAGTGATCAAAGGCGGAGCCTACACGGACGGGAAAATTGAGCAGCGTCCGGCCTCGAGAATCGGTTATCAAAAAGATTTCAAGGACGTCGACATCGGTTTCCGCTGCGCAAGGGATGAGTAGTCAGGATTCGCGCATTTGAGTGCAGTTCGAGGCGCGAGTGAGAAGTGGAGAAAGCTATATTATAGATATAGCGTCGAGCATCGGAGCTCGCGACGAAGAAATGCGCCAAACGTGCAAATCCTAGTTTTGCTTTATACAAGCCTTTCAAGACCGTAATAAAACCGTAATACGAGTTTATTACGGTCTTTTTTGTTATGCTGCGCGCGGACCGCTGAAGAATCTGGATTTTCGCAGAAATTGTTGCCGCGCCCGACTTCGCTTTGACTGAAAAAAACTATAAAAATATCAAAAGCCTAGTATTTTGGGGAATTTACCCAGTATATAATGGCGAAGTCAAAGCGGGCGGGTTTGAGGAGCTGATTTTTGTCAAAAATTTTCGCTTTACGTGTGCGTCGCTAGAAAATTTTTGGAACAAAAATCAGCTTCGAGTTCAATTTCAAGAAAATACGGATTCTTTGGCGGTTCTATAAATCTTAACGAAAACCCTATGAAAAAGACTCTTAATGCCAATCTGCTGTTTGCTTTTTTGATTGCCGCGGCAAGTATTATAATTCAGCCAAACCCCGCCCAATCCAACACGCCGCACCTCATCATCAATGAAATCCAAGCCGCCGGCGCAAGCAGCAACGACGAATTTGTCGAACTGTTCAACCCCACAGACGCATCAATTGATTTGGAGGGATACAAACTGACGAAAAAAACAAAAGGCGGAACGGAAAACACGCTCGTGAGCGCGGCCAAATTTTCCGGCACTGTCGAGGCACGTGGATATTTTTTGATTGCCCACCTCGACTACAAAGATGGAATCGCCGCCGATTTGCCCTATTCCGGCTCAAGCTATTCCATATCCAAAGACAATACCGTTCTTTTGTATGACAAAAACGGAACACTTTTGGATAAAGTCGGCTTCGGCACGGCATCCGATTTTGAAACTGCTCCCGCGCCGAATCCGAACAGCAATGAAAGCATCGAGAGATTGGATTTTGTCGATACGGACAACAATGCGGCTGATTTTTCCGCAAACACCTCCCCTTCCCCGCAAAACAGCAGTGTCATCGAAACAAACGGTGAAAATTCTTCAGCAGACACAGGAGATGATGGCAGTGATAATGATAATCCCGCTCCCGACACACCAAATCCTTGCGCCGCCGCATCAAAGGACGTCAAGCTCAATGAAATTCTTCCCTATCCGGCAGGCGGCGAAGAGTTCGTCGAGGTTGTGAACATCGGCTCCGTCTGCGCGGACATTTCCGGCTGGATTGTGATGGACGAAACCAATCACAAAAAAGTTTTTCCGGAAAAATCAATTTTGCAGCCCGGGGAATATTTGTATTTGGAAGGAAATCTTTATCTCAACAATGATTCGGACACGGTGTATCTGCTGGATAAAAATGGAAATTCCAAAAATGACGCACTTGACCGCGTATTTTTCGAAAAAGCCAAAAAGGGATTTTCTTACAGTTTTGACGGAAATATTTGGAACTGGACATCCTCGCCCACTCCCGGAAAGAAAAATGTCATCGATAGCGACAATTCCGATGAAAATCAGGGTGATTCCGATTCCAACTCCGAAAATGACATTTCCTCAAGCGGAAAAGCGTATCTCAACGAGATTTTTCCCAATCCAAAGAAAGATTCGGGCGATGAAGAATATATCGAAATCGCCGGCGGCGAAAATGCCCCGGTTGACTTGTTCGGCTGGCGATTGAAAGACGGATCAAAAAGCAAAGGTTTTCAATTCAAGGATCATATCGTTTTGAATCCCGGCGAATATCTCGCGATATACAAATCGCAATCCAAAATCGCCCTCAACAATTCGAACGAATCAGTATATTTGTACAATCCGAAAGGTGAAGTCGCCTCAAGCGCATCCTTTGAAAAATCACTGAGAGGCGCGTCGTACAACTTCGACGGTGAAAGCTGGCCCGCCAGCAACGCTTTGCGTAGCAATGCGGGCTGGAAATGGAGCAAATATCTCACTCCGGGCAAGAAAAACAAATTCGATTCCCCGCCGACGGTGAAAATCAAAAAACCAAAAAAAATTTTCAAAGAAATCCTTGCCGAATTTTCCGCGATTGCCAAAGACAAAGAAATGAAAAAGTTGAAATATTCCTGGGATTTCGGCGACGGGAAGAAAAGTTCGCTCAAAAAAACAACGCACAAATACCTCGATACGGGAAAATACACGGTGACGCTCGCGGTCGCTGACGAATCGCAGACAGTTGAAAAAAGCTTCACCGTCAACGTGAAAAATTCTTTTCGGCCGGATCTCGAGATTGTGAAAATCGTTCCGAATCCCGCGGGAGCGGACAACGAAGGCGAAACCATCGACGTCAAAAACAACTCCGGCAAAAAAGTTGCTCTTGCCGGCTGGAAAATCGCGACGGGATCGGGAGAAAAAATGTATAACCACCCGATCGGCAGTGAGGTGAATATGAATCCGAACGAAACAAAAACCATTACCCGCGAATTTTCGAAATTTTCGCTCAACAACAAGGCCGGAAAAGTGCAACTCGCGATGCCCGACGGGAAAATTGTCGACGAAGTCGGATACTCCAAAGATAAGATCGCCGAAGATGAAGCCTACGCGAAAACCGACGGCGAATGGCAATGGATCGCGCCAGAAGAACAAGATGAAAACGCAAACAAGGAGAACAATACCGACGATAAATCCGGCAACGAAAGTGCCAACGAAGAAGAACCGACAGACGAAGAAATATTGGGAGCAGTGGATGAAACTGTCTCTGAGTATTCGCCCGCCAAAACAATATTCTTCTCCGAAAACGCATTTATATTTTTGAGCAAAACCGGATTTTTCCCGCCCGCGACAGAAATCAACTATTGTCCGATGCATCAATCATCCTCCCTTGATCTCCTCGTTGCTTTGTTGATATAAACGACAAACAAAACAATATGAATATGCAAAATCAAATTATACCAAAAGAAATAATCGAAAGTAGAATTTTTCTTATCCGAGAAAAGAAGGTTATGTTGGATAGAGATTTAGCGGCACTTTATAAAGTCGAGACAAAAAAACTTGTTCAGGCAATAAAAAGAAATCTCAAAAGATTTCCTGATAATTTCATGTTTCAGTTGAACGATGCGGAAATGAAAAGTTTGAGGTCACAATTTGTGACCTCAAAACGTGGCGGTCGACGATACAACGCCTATGTTTTCACAGAGCAAGGAGTAGCTATGCTTTCCAGCGTTCTTAATAGTGAACGGGCGATTCAAGTCAATATCCAAATTATAAATACTTTTGTTAGGCTTCGTGAAATGATCATCAGTAATCGGGAGTTGCGCCGAAAAATCGAGCAAATGGAAAGAAAATATGACAAAAGGTTCGTGGCCGTTTTTGATGCGATCAGGAGACTATTGGAAGTTCATCGCAAGAAGCCAGTCGAACCGGCAAAAGATTTTGGATTTCGGGACAGGAAGAAAAAATAAAAAAAACCCGAGCGATCGCATTGAACCGCTCGGGGTGAAAACCCTCCCCTCCTTTAATTTTCCTCGCACGCATCTGGCGCGAGCGTGCTCGAACAGCTGCCGCTGCTGTTGGGCCCGCCATTATTGGCGCCTCCATTGCCTTTGCCGCCGGAGCAAACCGAACAGATCGAACAGCTGATCGGCGCGGAGAGCTGGTGAAACGCGTTGAGAATCAATTTTGCCGATAAAAGGGTGGCCGAAAAAAAGACAACCAGTACACAGCCCATCAACACACCCATCAAAATTCCGAAAAATCTTTCTATCGACATATTCTTCTCCTTTTCGAAGAACTTTTTTTATCTTTCTTTTCCCAACTCCGCAAAATGCTTGTGGGTTTGGGAAAATGGGAAACGCTTTGTCGTTGCAGGCGGTTTCCCTTGGCCTATGGTTTGTGGTTTGACTCCTTACTTCACTTCCCCGCGTCCTCCGGCGGCGGGGGGACTATATTTCCGACCACCATTTCAACCCCTCGAGGTTGGTAATGTTTCTATCGGGTTTCCATCTTATTGCGATGATCGGGCGCTCTTTTGATATTTTTTTTATGGCATCGTACGCCTTGTCGATGCCATCGCAATTACAATGGGGACAAAAAATACGCAGGTTCACGATATCAGCATCACCGATTAATCGGATAATGTTTTCGGTGTCCCAGCGATCGATTACCTCTACCATTTTTCCTACGGCCTCATCATAGAGGCCGATTTTGTTGTCATCGACGCGGGGAGAGTCTTTGTAGTGTCTCGTCCCGCACAAGGTGACTGCTTTGTCATTTCCACATTCAGCGACGAACTTGTCAACGAGTTTGTCGACTGAAATCTGTTCGTACGCAATCAAAAGATGGCCGGTTTCGTCGGCTCCCTCAAATTGCCTCTTGATGAGGGAGACTGCCTTATTGATAGCCGCTTCAAGATCGGCCATCTTATCAAGCGAGGGGAGATTTGCCACAAAATTGCGGATGATATTCAAAGTTTCCATTTTCTCTCCTTGCTCCATTTGTATTCCGCCGATGCAGGCGGTGTGAATTTCTTTGGTCGCTGGTCAGGCGACTCTCCTCCCGGGACCAGAATCCGCCGACGAAGCGGAAATCCGGGAAGACTTGATTGTTAATGAGCTGTGTTAAGCTTTTTGAATTTTTCAGCTTAACAGGGTATTATACACTTCTTTCAAATAATAGTCAATAATGCAGAAAGTTATTATTCACAATATAATCCTTATATAAAGCTTATTTTGTAAATAAAAAAACAAATCATCAAAACTATTGACCATATACCCTTTTCGTGCTACAATGGAAATATGGACATAATTGAATCCTTGAAAAGCTTCGGGCTAAACGAAAAAGAAGCCAAAGTATATTTGGCGCTTTTGCAATTGGGAAAAACCACGGCCTATGCTGTTTCGACTCGCAGCGGCCTCAAGAAACCGACTACTTATGTGATTTTGGAGCAACTGATCAAGAAGGGCTTCGCTTTTCAGATTCCTCGCGAGAGAAAACACCTGTTTTTTGCCGAATCGCCGGACAAATGCTTTGCAATCGCCCGCGAAAAAATGTCTCTTGCCCAGGAAGTGCTTCCTGAACTGATGGCGGCAAAAAAGGGCGAAGCAGAAAAAGTGAATGTCTCATATTTCGAAGGTCTCGACGGCATAAAAGAGATTTACAACAAACTCATCGATAATCTGAAAGAAAAATCCGAGAATAAGCGAAGTGTCGCAGGATTTTATGCGCACACGAAAGATACACCCGAAGAATTGAAAAAATATTGGATGGAACTGACTAATGAGCTGAAACAAAACAAAATCACGAGAAAAGGACTTACCCCGAAAGATGAATCTCTTGAATGGTATTTTCAAAACGCGAAAGAGTATGGCGTTGAATTGCTCGGATTGCCTACAAGCGAATACAGTAGCAATGTTTCTTTTGAAATTTATGACAAATATATCCAAATAATCTCGCATCGTTATCTTCAGGGGACGCTCATTGAAAATCGCGACGTGGCAATTGCGATGAAACAGATATTTGATATGGTGTGGAATACGCGAAATAACAGATGAATTAAATGAAACAAATGAACACGCAAAATCGCCCGTTTTATCTGATCGAAATTCACAATCCGGTGATGGCGGAAAATTTGCGCCATCTTTTCAAAAACATATGGAACGAATTGAAAAAAAATTGAGAATCCTCGGAATCGACCCCGGGACGGCCACGACGGGCTGGGCGGTGGTTGAGGAAAATCCTCCTTCGCTGAAGCTACAGAGGACGGGAAAAAATCCGCACCTAGTTGCCTGTGGGTGTATTAACACAAGCAAAACAAAATCCGATGCCCAGCGGCTGGTTGAAATTGGACGCGACATCGAAACGCTCGTCAAAAAATACAAGCCCAACGAAGCGGCGATTGAGGCTTTATTCTTTTTCTCGAACCAAAAAACCGCGATCACGGTCGCGCAAGCCCGCGGAGTTGTTTTGTATGAGTTGGGAAAGCATAAGTTGCCGACCGAGAGCTACACCCCGCTTCAAGTGAAGCAAGCCCTCACCGGATACGGCCGCGCTGACAAAAAGCAGATCCAGCTGATGGTAAAAAATATTTTGAAATTGAAATGCGTCCCCAAACCCGACGACGCCGCGGACGCCGTCGCAATCGCAATTTGCCATCTTAATTCACGAATACAGAACAAATTAACCGCGAATTAGAACGAACTTGCTAATATGATTTTTGCTCTTTCGTTCACATTTGTTTGTAATTCGTTCCCGATTCGTGAGTTTTTTTATTGACAAAACCCCTGAAAAAGGGTATTTTTTATTCAGTCAAACAATCGTAATTCAAGAAAAAACACTATGGAAAACGCAAATTCGTTCGCGATGCTTGTCGCCGGAAGCGGCGTGCCCATCGATACGCTCGTTTTGATGCTTATTCTGCCGATCATTGTCACAATGATCGCCTTTTTTCGCCAGGTGGTCGGGATCAAGGCCTTCGGAATATACACGCCGGCCATCATCACTTTCGCTCTGCTCGCCACCAACCAGATCAAATACGGGATCACGATTTTCGTGACAGTCATTTTGGTCGGAACGATCACGCGATATCTCCTCAAAAAAGCGCGGCTTCTCTATCTTCCCCGCGTGGCGATTATGATCACCATTGTCGGCTTTTCAATTCTCTTTCTTCTTTTCATCGGCGGAGTCTGGGACCGCACGGGCCTGGCAAGCGTTTCCATTTTCCCGATTCTCATTATGATCACGCTGGTTGAAAAATTCATCACCGTCCAGGCTGAAAAAGGAAACCGCGCCGCCGTCATTCTTTCCTTTGAAACGCTCCTTATCTCAATCGTCGGCTACTATATCGCCAGCTGGCCGTTTCTCATCAAGGCGATTTTGCACTACCCCTGGATCAGCCTGCTCACCATTCCAGTCAACATCTTCCTCGGCAAATGGACAGGACTGCGCCTTTCCGAATATCTTCGCTTTAGGCAGATCATCAAACCAAGATGACTTCTTTTTTCAAGGCAAGACGGAATATTTTGGGAATGAACGCCCGCAATCTTCGGTTCATCCGCCCGAACAATCTTCGCCGCGCCCGGCGCCTCGCCGATGACAAACTTCTGTGCAAAAAATTTCTCAAGAAGGCGGATTTGCCCGTTCCGAATCTTATTGCGAAGATAAGAAATTTCGAAGAGCTCGAAAATTTCGATTGGAATTTGCTTCCGGAAAGCTTTGTCTTGAAACCGAACCGGGGATTCGGCGGCGAGGGAATCTTGGTGGTGTACGGAAAGAAAAAGAATGTAGAGAATACATGGATCAAGGCCGACGGATCGCTTGTCAGCGTGAACGATCTCAAAACGCATATCCAAAACATCGTCGACGGAAGCTTTTCACTGGCCGGCGTCCCCGACACTGCGTTTTTTGAAGAGCGTCTCAAGCTTTTGAAGCTCTTCAAGCCCTGCGCCTTCAAAGGCGTCCCCGACATCAGGATAATCGTATACAACAAGGTGCCGATTATGGCGATGCTGCGCCTCCCGACGCGTGAATCGGATGGAAAAGCCAACCTCCAGCAGGGCGCCATCGGAGTCGGAATTGATATGACGACCGGCGTCACCACCACCGCCGTCTGGGGAAAAGGAAAAATAATCGAATACGTTCCCGGCACGCGGCTTCTTCTTTCCGGAATCAAAATTCCTTTCTGGAAAGATATTCTTTTGATGGCCGTCAAAGCGCAAGTTGCTTCGCGTCTCGGATTTTTGGGAGCCGACATCGCCATCGACCGCGACAAAGGGCCGGTCTTTCTCGAGCTCAACGCCCGCCCGGGACTTTCCATCCAGATTGCGAATCTCGACGGGCTGCTGGGCCGCCTGCGCCGCGTCGAAGACCTCAAAATCAAGACTCCTGAAAAAGGTGTCGCTGTCGGAATGAATCTTTTCGGCGGAGAAATCGAAGAGGAAATCGAGGACATTTCCGGAAAGAAGATCATCGGCACAGTGGAAAAGGTGAAACTCGTTGGAAAAAATGAAAAAGAGATTGAAGTTGAAGCGAAAATTGATACGGGAGCGGGTCTCTCCGCCATCGACACGAATCTGGCCAAAGAACTGGGGTTTGAAAACATCTTGAGTGAATATGAAAAATTGGACATCGACTACGAGAAAATCAAAAACCTGACCAGGCAGGAGAGAGAATCTTTATTCAAGAATATACCCGGTCTTGCCGACACGGCCATAATCCATTCCGCAAGCGGAACGACGCATCGGCCAATGGTGATGATAAATGTCGAAGTGAACGGAACGCTCATTCCGGCAAAAGTATCGATCATTGACCGGTCTCACCTCAAATATCCCGCCATCATTGGAAAAAGAAATCTTGGAAAATTTCTAATCGACGTTAACAAGAAATAATCTATGATCAAAAATCCGCCAATCATCAAGAAAGTCGTCAAAGAAATGGGAGGAAAAACCAAGGAAGTCATTCCGAAAAGGGGCTATTTCTATGTCCTCCTGAAAGGCAAAAAAATCTTCGTATCAAGAAAATTTTCTATATCAAAGAGCTTCATCGCCGGAAGAGAAGAAGCCCGGTACAAGGATTTGACCCATCTCCTTCTCGAGGAAAACGGCCTTCCTGTTCCAAAGACTGTCGCTTTCTATGGGAAAACCACCCCCGCGGAAATCAAAAAAAGGCTCTCTCGTTTCAAATATCCGATTATAGTGAAAGATGCGGAGGGCTCGCAGAGCAAAGGAATTTTTCCCAATATTTCCAATTTGAAAACCGCCCAAAAAGTAATCCTCAGGGCAATAAAGAAAACTCCAAATCTGATTGTCCAGGAAATGGTATTCGGAAGCGAATACCGCCTTCTTGTTCTGGGAGGAAGATTGATCGCCGCCACCCGCTTGATTCCCCCGCGCGTGACCGGAAACGGAAAAGACAGTATCAAGAAACTCATACAAAAAAAACAGAAGCGTACTCGGGGAAAAACGCCTTTTGACCACTTTTTGAACGAAATTTTGAAGGAACAAGGCTGCAACCTGAAAAGCATTCCCCCAAAAGGAGAAATCATCTTCATCCGAAAAAATTCCTCTTTGGATGAAGGCGGGGAGACTGAGGATGTGACAGACATAACACACAAGAAAGTTGTGGGCACGGCCGTTCAAGCCGCAAGTTCAGTCTGGAAAGACCTCGCCGGCATTGATGTGATTTGCGACGACGTGTCTAAAAGTCCCGCCGAGCAGAATTTTCATATTATCGAAATCAACGGAAAGCCGGACATATATCTCCACTACAATCCAACCATCGGAAAAACCAGGAATGTCGTCAAAGAAATTCTTGAATATATTTTGAAGCTGAAAAACAAAAGATGAAAAAAATGAAAAGACTGATTGTCAACGCGGATGACTTCGGAATGTCCGCGAAATTCAACAAAGGAATTTTGGAATTGGTCGAAAAAGGAATTGTGACAAGCACAACCGTGATGATAAAACGAAAATTTGCCGAATCGAAAGATTTGCTGAGACATCAATTTGTTTCCATCGGCCTGCACTTGGAGCTTTCTCTTGAAACACCGGAAAAAGAAATCGACGGCCAGGTGAAAAAATTCAAAAAAATATTCGGCCGGCTTCCGTCGCATCTCGACGGGCACAAATACTATCACTTGCTCCCGGGAAACTTTTCGAAAGTTTTGAGGATTGCCAAAAAATACAACCTGCCCGTCCGCTCCGCCTCTTCCGCCGACCGTCTGATGCTGAAAAAATATGGGGTAAAAACCCCCGACAATTTCATCAGCTGGCATCCGAATCGCAAAGAGAAGATGTTTCGAGAACTTGGATGCGTGAAGCGCGGAACAATCGAATTGCTTTGTCATCCCGGATATTTCGACCGGAAGTCAAAGTCGAGTTATAATAAGCAAAGGGAAAAAGAGTTGAAAATTCTGCAAAGCGCCCGATTCAAGCATTTGCTCAAAAATTTCGACCTTGTCGGATACGATAGTTTGCAGCTGTGAAATATTTTCATTTTTCAAGTTCGTAATAAATCTCAATGAAGAATCTTGTCGACAACACGAAAAATGCCTTGAAAAAAGGAAAAAAGACCCGCAAATGGCCGCGGCGGATTTTGAAATTCTTCGGCTGGTCGGCCGCCGCCTTTTTGCTTTTCGGCGTCGGCGTTTTCGCCTATTACGCCAAAGACCTCCCGAGTCCGGGAAAGCTCAACAAGCGCCAAGTCGTCGAATCGACGAAGATATACGACCGCACCGGCGAGCATCTCCTCTATGAAATCCACGGCGAGGAAAAAAGGACCGCCATCCCGCTCGACCAGATGAGCGAGATCGTGCGGGCCGCCACCATCGCCGCCGAAGACCAAACTTTCTATCAGCACTGGGGCATCCAGTTCAAAGCCATCGCGCGCGCAGCGATATACGACCTGATGGGCCGGCATGTTTCGCAGGGTGGATCGACCATCACCCAGCAACTCATCAAAAACACCGTCCTCACCAACGAAAAAACTTTCACCCGCAAAGTGAAAGAGGTGATTTTGTCCGTCGAACTCGAACAGCGCTTTTCTAAAAACGAAATTCTTGAAATGTATCTCAATGAAATTCCCTATGGCTCGAACGCCTACGGCGTCCAGGCCGCCTCGCAAACCTTCTTTGGAAAAGACGCGAAAGATCTGAAACTCGCCGAGTCCGCTTTGCTCGCGTCGCTTCCGAAAGCCCCGACATACTATTCCCCCTACGGAACGCGCACCGAGGATCTCAAGGGGCGGCAGGAATACGTCCTCGACCAGATGCAAAAAATGGGATACATTACCGAAGATCAAGCTCGCTCCGCCAAAGACTTTGACGTTCTCGCCGAGATCCGGCCTTTTCAGGAGAATATCCAGGCGCCGCACTTCGTGATGTATGTGAAAGAACAACTCGCGAACAAATACGGGGAGAAGCAGATGCAGGAAGGCGGGATGAAAGTGTACACGACGCTTGACTGGGACAAACAGCAAATCGCGGATGAGGCCGTGAAAAAAGGCGTCGCCGCCAACGCGAAATACCGCGCGGAAAACGCGGCGCTCGTCGCTATCGATCCGAAGACCGGGCAGATCCTCGCGATGGTCGGCTCGCGCGACTATTTTGACAAATCGATCGACGGGAACGTGAATGTGGCAGTCCGCGACCGCCAGCCCGGATCGAGCTTCAAACCGTATGTCTATGCCACCGCTTTCAAAAAAGGCTACACGCCCGACACCATCCTTTTCGACGTTGAGACAAACTTTGGGACGAAAGACAATCCCTACAACCCCCAGAACTATTCCAACAATTTCAGCGGGCCGGTGAAAATGAAAGAGGCGCTTGCCCGCTCGCTCAACATTCCGGCGGTGAAAACGCTGTATCTGGCCGGCGTGCAGAATTCCATCAACACGGCGCAGTCGATGGGTATCACCACGCTCAAAAATCCGAGCCGATATGGCCTGGCGCTCGTCCTCGGCGGCGGGGAAGTGAAGCTTGTCGATCACGTGAACGCTTTCGGCACGTTTGCGACCGGCGGCGTCCGGCACGACAAGGTCGCTATTTTGAAAATCACCGATTCGCGCGGCAATGTCATCGAGGAGCAGCAAAATTCGGCCGGCGAAAAAGTTCTGGATGCTGATATTTGCGCGAAAATCGACGCCATCCTGTCGGACAACAGCCTGCGCGCCTCGGTTTTCGGATCAAATTCGCCGCTCCGCTTCGACAGCCGCCCTGTCGCCGTGAAAACCGGAACAACCAACGAATGGCGGGACGCCTGGACGGTTGGATACGCGCCCAATCTCGTCGCCGGAGTCTGGGCAGGAAACAACAACAACTCGCCGATGGCAAATAATGCTGATGGAGTATACGTGGCTGCCCCCATCTGGCGAGATTTTATGGACAAAGCCTTCGCCAATATGGCCGTCGAGCGCTTTCCGGAAGCCAAAAACGACAAAACCGGAAAAGCGGTTCTCGACGGAAACATCCAGGGCGAAGAAAAAGAGGTGACTGTCTGCAAAATCGGCGACGGGAAATATTGCCTCGCCAACGACAATTGCCCGAGCGAAAAAAAGAAGCGCAAAAAGAAATTCTTCTCGGCGCATTCCATCCTCTATTGGGTCGACAAGGACAATCCCCGCGGAGACATTCCGAAACAGCCCCAGAAAGATCCGCAATTCACCGCTTGGGAAAAGGGCGTCGTGAAATGGGCGGAGAAAAAAGAGCTCGACGTCCAGGAAAACATCGAGGAATGCAAGTCGAGCGACTTCTAGTTGATTTTTTTCGTGATTCAAAAACCGCCTCGCTTCTTCGGAGGCGGTTTTTTGTTCCCTATTTCTTCCCCGGCTTCGTCTGAAAATAGCGAAAGATAAAGAAGATGTTGAGGGGAGGCCAGATGAGGAGAGAGAATACTTCCAGCCAAATTAGTCTGTATGCACGAAACATTTCGGAATGTAAAAAAGCGCCTAGTAAAAATACTCCATTACTTAGTATTGAAAAAAATAGCAAAGCCAATATCTTTCTTTTCGAAGTAAACAAAACAACAAGAGAAATCAACAATGCTATTGCCAACAAAAAAATCGTTATGTTTAAGTCGAAATTTGAACTTCCCCAAAAAAGTGTCTCCATTTTTATTTTTCTAAAAATTATCTCTTGCCACTACTATTCTACTCCATTTCCAACTCTTCGAGAATAGCGGTGATATGACTTCTCGCCCCTTCGTCGATTTTTCGAGGGGAGTCTTTGTTGATTCTGGCAATGAGCCTGACTATTCTTTTGTTGATCTTCTCCTTGAGGATTGTTTGTTTTCTCGAAGATTTCTTCATTTCATATCTTTTGAGATGGATGCGGATATTGTTCAGTTTTTTGGTGATGTCTTTCGTCTCTTTTCTGGTTTTGATTTGGTTGTTTTTGAAGAAATGTCTGGTTTTTCCTTTGAGGGAATCGAGTTTTTGGAGGCTTGACTGGGTCACGGTGATTTTCTGGGGAATATTGGAGTTGATATTGTTTTCTTCATTTGTGACTTCTTCATCTTCTTGCGTTTCAATGATGAGCTTTTCGACTTTTCCATCTTTGATAGAAACTATTGCTTCTTCCTGCTTTCCTTTTTCGGTGTTTCCGGTGAGGGTTTCGGTGGATTCTTCCTCGTTTTCGGAGATTTTTGAGATTTTTATCGTATAATCCCCGTTTCCGGTTCCCTGGGTAAGGATTTTATACTCTCCGTCTTCGGGATTGGGAATCACAAGGAATTCGGTGTTTGTGCTGTGCCCGGTATAGTAGGCTCCTTCGATTTCGGAGTAATCTCCTCCTGTTTCAAAGTTCTTTCCGAGTCTTTTTCCGCTGGGAGAGATGATTTGGACGTCGATGGGTGAGAATATGAAGGTGGCCAGAATATCGTCGATTTGCCATTCGTCTATTTTTTCGGTTGGTCTTCTTCTGGTGAGGAGCTCGAGGATGTCCTGCTGGGCATCGGTGGGGAGGTCGTTGTGGGAGGATGGGAGATAGATTGTGTTGTTGGATGGGATGGCAGATGCTTCGGCGGAGAAGAGGGGGACGGTTTCGTCGCCATCGCTAGTTCTTTTTCCAAGCTCTTCCAGTGCGGGTATCCCAAACCATTTTGGAATACCGTGTTTCCACATATCCCCCGATTTTGGGACTACGTTATAACCAGACGTTGTTTTGTTTTCATTATTCACTTTCCCCACAATCTTCACAAATTCAACATTTCCCAACTTCTTCACTTTTTCCGCACTGTTGAGGTTTTCGAGGAATTCGTTCCTCGGATAATTATTCGGGTAAGTATTTCTCAAAACAAAATCACTTCCGGATTCGTCGAACAGATAATTGTATGTCGGCAGCAGTTCTTCCACGGAATCCATTGGTCTTTTGTGAATATAGTCGAAAATGTCCAAATATCCATTCTCCAGGGCTTCAAGCGCGAATATTCTTTTCTGGACAGGCGCCCACAACCCAGTGAACTCCCCCGCCTCCCAGGTCACATAATCCTTCGCCGCTCCGAGGTGCGGAGTTCCAATGGTGATGAGTTGGTCAACGTCTCCTTCATAATAGTCCGACTCTATGTATTCGCGCGCGAGCAACCCTCCCATCGAATGGGCGACGAGGTCGACTTTAGGACGTTTGGTTTGTCTTTTGATTTCCTGGATCTTCTTGTGAAGAAGTTTGGCGTTTTCGGCGTTGCTGTTTCTCCATTCATAGGGAAAAGGAAAAAGATTTGTGTATTTTTGATATCCCTGCCCTTCGAATGATTTTTCGAGATCGTCATATATGTGGAAAATGGGATCGATCTGCCAAGTTCCATCCTTTTCCCAGGAACCCATTATTCCGGGAATGAGAATGGCCGGATCGGGGGTCTCGAGGGGGTTTTCGCGTATCCAGGGATCAAAGAGGACATTTCCGGTTGTTTTGTCCGTGTTTGGCTGGTTTGGTCCCACCTCCCCGCCCCACCAGTTGTTCCGGGCGTCGAGGGAGAGCTTGGGACATTCAATTGTCCAATAGCAGCCGGTTTTCGCTCCCGTTCCGTTTTGGAAAATGGCGTTATTCGTGATTTTCGTCGTTCCGGTGGAGAGATATATCTTTATTCCCTCAATATTGTTCGAGATCTCGTTGTTTTCAATGACGGCGTTGGTGTCTTTTCCGATGAGGAGACCGTATCCGTTCTTGACGAACTTGGAGTTTTTGACGGAAACACCTTTCGTTTCCGGATAGCTTCCGAGTCTCAAGCCGAAGGCCGAATATCTCACTTCGGCGTTTCGGATTCGCACTTCGTTTTTCTTGATGTCGGCGATGCTGATCTGCATCCAGTCTCCGATCTCGGGCTTTCTTTTGCTTCCTCCATCCGTTTCCCCTCCGGTGTCATCGTTCCAAGCGGTGAATATGACTTTTTCGTCTTTTTCCCCGTTCACAAAAAAAGCGCTCCGAATGGTGAGAGTGCTGTTGGCGTACATTGTGAATTTCACGACCGTTCCGGCTTTGATGGTGAGGGGAGCTGTGGCAGTGATGTTTCCCTGGATGATGTATGGCCCGTTTTTCTTTTCCCAGGTCGTGGGCGTCGTGATGTCGGAAGTGATTCTGGTGAGAGCGGAGGCGGGAGAGACAAAACAAAAAGAGAAAGAAAACAAGGCAGTTGAAAAAAATATTGTCGCCCTCCCAAGATTCATCTTTTTGTCTTAACTATTTGTACAAAAATTCTATAATTCCCCGACCTTTCTGCATTCAGAATATCACAAACCCTCATTTCAACCAAGGCATTATCTCACCTTCACTTCCTCCACCGTCTCCCGGCCAAGGAGTTTGTTGATCTCTTGCTTCATCCGCTCGCGTTTTCGCCAAATTTCGCCGGCGATCGCCGGATGGGCGGCCCGCAAAAATATTTTTTTGTCTTTCAGCTTGAAACTGCGAATGTCCATCCGCTCGAAGCTCGGAAATTCCTTCTGGAACACCTCAAAAAAGACACTTTCCGCGGACTTTTCATCAATCCGCCGCGTCGCGCCGGGACGCTTTTTGGCCAGAATGTCCTTGAGGGATTTCATATCTTCAAAACTTTCTCTTTGAGACGCGTCGCGCCGTCGGCGATGAGCATCAACTTCACTTTGTCGTTCGAACAGATCGGCATCAGATCCGAAACCGCCTTTCGGATTTCCTCGAAGCACTCTGTGAGCACTCGCTTCGTGTAGGCGTAATCGAAGTTTTCAAAATCACTTCCGCGCTCAAGCTGCCAGCGGTTGCAAAGCTGGCGGTATGTCTTGGCGGAAATGGTGTTCGCGTACCAAAAAAGGTCTTCGGCGCTTTCCGTGTACGCCCAGGGCGGGTTGCCGCTTCCTTCAGCCAGCGAGAAAACGGAATTTCTCCATTCATCAACTTCCTTGTTCAAAGGAAAGTTTTCCGGCTCGGGCGGCTCAACAACCGCTTCGACATTTTCGATGTCGATCCCGAATTTTTCGGCATCTTTTCGCATAAGCGCCAGCGTTTTCTTGAGATTCCGGCTCACATCTTTGATCACATATTTCATATCATCCGGATTTTCCCCGCGGGCGATTCGCTTTTCACGGTCCCGCTTGATCCGGCCGCAAATGGGACATTCATCCCTGTCGCAGGATTTTCTCCGCCATGAACAGTCGATCCACTCGGGCATCTTGAATTCGCGTTCTTTTTTGGCTTTCGCTTTTTTCACGGGCATAGTTGTTTATAAATCAGCTCCGGATCGGCATCACTATATGCAAATAATTCTCATTTAACTTTCCTTTCTCGGGAACTTCACGGAAAGCGACCGGGCCGAAACTATCGTTGAATCCAATGAAAACCTGTTCCGTCGAAATCAAATTCAGGGCATCGGCGAGATATCGGTTGTTGAAAGCGATTGTTGTTTCGCCCTTGAGCTTCGCCTCAACTTCAACCTCCGTGATATTTTCCCCCGTCTCCACCGACTGAGACGCCACTTCCGCCTTCTTTTCGCCCCCCTTCATCTTGAGTTTCACTTCGCGGCTTTTTGAGTCGGAGAATATGCTCGCCACGCGGACGGCTTTCAGAAAATCTTCTTTTTTCACAAGAAGGCTGGAGGAGAATTCGGTTGGGATAACCTGCTTGTATTCCGGATATTTGCCGTCAATAAGCCGCGAGACAAACATAATGTCATCTGTTTCAAAAAAGATCTGGCTCTCCCCGATGAAAACTTTCATTTTCCCGCTTTCCGGCGTGATGCTTCGGGCCACCTCCTGCAAAGTTCTCGCTGGAACAATGATGGATGGGTTTTTGGCGATATATTTTTGATAATCATCCCCCAAATCCCCGCTTCCAAATTCAACAAAGGCTTCCCCCAGTCGAAAACTGTCCGTTGCCGCCATCGCGAAGCCGTTTTTCTCAAAACCGAAAAACATACCCGTGAGCTCCTGACGTGTTTCCGTCGCCGCCGCCGAGACAAGAACCTTGAGCGCGCCCTCCTGAAATTTTTGGCTGTCAATTTGAAACAAGGCTTTTGACTGTGGCCTGGGAATGAGTGGGAAATCTTTTGCGTCAACACCTTTCACCGCCGCCCGACTTCCCGCGCTTGAAATATGAAGTGTTTGTCCTTTTTCTTCAACAGTAAGTTTCGCGCCGTCGGGAATATTACTCAAATACCCGCTAATTACCCGCCCGGGCACAGCTATTTTCCCCTCTCTCTCAACTTTCGCCCTCAAATGACAAACAACGCCGATTTCCAAATTAGTCGCCATCACCTTAAGCCGTCCTTTTTCAGCTTCAATAAGAATGTTTGACAAAATTGGAAGAGTGAGATTTTTTCCAATTATTTTTTCCGAAATCATTATTCCCTTCTTGAGGTTTTCCGCCAGTGATTGGAGTTTCATATATTTATTAATAATAAATTATTATATGTTGTTGTAGTATGGGGTTGGGGATAAGGGGAAATGTTGGTTTTATGGCTTAAAAAAGAGGTTTTTTGGAGAGGAAATTATTAATATGGGTGTGTATATGTGTGGATAATTTGGTTATAAATATATAGATTGGTAAAAATAGCGATGTTTTCCACTTTTTTCCATAGTACACAATGGTTTTTTTGGGGATAAAAAACAACTTGTCGCCGGGTTATCCACAACTTATCCGAAAATCAGGGGTTGTTATAAAGCCTGTTTCTAATCCCATCAATCTCTTGCTCCAAGTCCTCATCCTGTTCGATGTCTTTCCTTATTTTTTCATGAGCGTGCATTGCGGTTGAGTGGTCGCGGCCGCCAACTTGCTCGCCAATACCCGGAAATGAAGCCTGGAGCTCTTCGCGCATCAGATACATCGCGATTTGGCGCGGCTTCACGATATCTTTGCGCCGGGAACGCTTGATAAGATCTTGCGGATTAATGCCATAGAAATCCGACACGGCCTCAATCACCTGGCTCATTCCGACGCCTTTTTTCCGGCCGGAATGGATGATGTCAGAAAGCACTCTTTTCACGTAATTGAGCGTCGGCTCGGTGTTTTTCAGCTCGCAAGTGACGATAATGCGGCTCAAGGCGCCCTCGAGTTCGCGGATGTTGTGCTGAATGTTCGAGGCGATATATTGAAGAACATCTTTCGCCACTTCAAAGTCTTTTTGAGCCACTTTATGCTCGAGGATGGCTATGCGCGTTTCAATGTCGGGCCGCGAGACATCGGCGATCATCCCGCCTTCAAAGCGCGAACGAAGCCGGTCGGAAAGAGTGGCGATGGCTTTCGGCGGCCGGTCGCTCGAAAGAATAATTTGTTTTTCAAGTTGGTAAAGGGTGTTGAAAATATGAAAAAACTCTTCCTGTGTTTTTTCACGCCCGGCGATGAACTGAATGTCGTCGACAATGAACAAATCGGCGTCGAGATAGGATTTCTTGAATTCACGGCCTTGCTGGTTTTTGATCATATCAATGAAGCGGTTGGCAAAGAATTCAGCCGTTGAATATATGATTTTCCGGTTTGGGTTTTCGGTGAGAAGCTGGTTGGCGACGGATTGGAGAAGGTGGGTTTTCCCAAGGCCGACGCCGCCGTATATGAAAAGAGGATTGTAGGTTTTGCCCGGGTTTTTCGAGACGGCGAGGCAGGCCGCGTGAGCGAGTTCATTGTTCGATCCGACGATGAAATTTCCGAAAGTATAGCGATGATTGAGTCCGATGTGGCCGCCGTCGGCCTGTTCGGCGGGCGTGGCGGTGTTCCGCAGATCGACGAGACTTGGCTTGGAATCGTCCGAAAGCGCCGAATCCACGTCTTTTTTGGGGTGCGGAGCCGGTTTCCCCTCGACCGGCGAAACGATGCAACGTACGCTCCGGATGTCGTCCCGGAAATTGCGGACGGCTTTCAGGATGAACTGATTGTATTTGTTTTCCAACCATTCTTTGGCGAATCCATTGGGGACGCTCACGACGATTTGGCCGTCTGAAAAATCCAAAATATGCGTGTTTCGGAACCACGTAGTGAAGCTCGCCGGGGAAACATCCAGCTCAACTTCTCCTAAAACAGCTTGCCAAATCTCGTTGTTTGTCATAGGTTTTCCCATTATATCACAGAGGAAAAAACAAAGAACGGCGCCTGTGCACAAGAATGTTGATAACCTGTTGAAATACTAGCGAACGGCATTCAAAAAATCAAGAGGATGCTCTCGTTGACCAAAGCCGGTTTTGCTGATAAACTTGTATAAGCTAATCGATTTATTTTTGGAACAGATGAAAAGAACATATCAGCCAAAAAAACGCCGGAGGGCCAGAAGACACGGTTTTCGAAAGCGGATGCGAACGAAAGACGGCCAGACGGTTTTGGCAAGAAGAAGAAAAAAGGGCCGGAAAAAATTGAGCGTATAGCGCATAAACCCAATGCTTCCAGCCAAAAACAGACTTGTGTCAAAAAAAGAATTCAACGAAGTTTTTCGGCGGGGAAAAGCCGTTTCAAATGATGTCTTGCGTATGCTGCACTGCGCGGACGCCGCCGGAGAACTGAAAATCGGCTTTTCAGTCGGGGTAAAGTTTTCCAAGAAGGCGTCCCGGCGCAATCGAGTGAAAAGATGGCTGCGGGAAGCTGTCCGGCCGCTTGTCAGTCGGATGGCCTCCGGTCGCAAAGTCATTTTTTTGATTAATTCAAATTTTTCATACGAGCAAATGGATTTCACTCTCATAAAAGAGAAAGTTGAGAATTTGCTCGGGAAAGCGAAATTGTTCAAATGAGTCAGATTTTTCATTCTTTCGTATACCAGCCGATATACAACGCGCTAATTTTTCTTTATAACGTCATTCCCGGGCACGATTTGGGGGTGGCGATTGTTTTGCTAACTGTTTTGATCCGGTTGATCCTCTATCCGATCGCCCAAAAGCAAATCGAATCGCAGAAAAAACTGCAAGATCTCCAGCCGGAAATCAAAAAGCTTCAGGAAAAACACAAAGGCGACAAAGAAAAACAGGGACGGGCGCTGATGGAATTTTACAAAGAAAAGAAGGTGAATCCGGCCTCAGGGTGCCTTCCACTCATCGTCCAGATCGTCTTTTTTATCGCGCTTTACCGCGCGTTCATTGCCGGAATCAACTTTGATTCGGCCTGCAAAGACCTCTATTCTTTCGTGAGTTGCCCGAGCGCTATCAATGTGAAGTTTTTCGGATTGCTCGACCTGGCCAAGCCGAATTTCGTTCTTGCCGCCCTGGCCGCGGCCGGACAGTTTGTCCAGACGAAAATGATGATGGCCAAAAATCCGACGCCGGCACCGGCCCAAAAGGGTGATTTTGCTTCGATAATGAACCAACAAATGCTATATCTCGGGCCGATCCTCACGCTTTTTATCGGAATGAAGTTTCCGGCGGGGCTCGCGGTCTATTGGATAGTCAACACGCTTTTCGCGATCGGCCAACAGCATCTGATTATGAAAAAAAGCGGAAGCGCGGACGCCCAAAGGAGCTAATTAGATATTTTCGAAACATATGAAACCGGAAAACATCGAAATGCTCAAAAAATTGGCGGAGGAAACGCTTCATAAAATGACTTTTTCCGATTTTTCACTCGGTATACGCGAGGAAACCGGTCCGGACGGGGAAAGCATTGTCTTCAATGTGGCAACGAAAGAATCGGATCTTCTCATCGGGCAATACGGTGCCAATCTGCGCGCGCTTCAGCATATTGTCCGGGCGATAGCCCGCAAGAAAACGGAAGAACGCTTGAATTTTTCGATTGATGTGAACGATTACCGGCGCCAAAAAACGGAATCAATCATTGAAATGGCGCGGAGTTTTGCTCGCCAGGCGATCACCGACAAGCGGCCGGTGGTGCTGCGGCCGATGGGAGCCTACGAGCGGCGGATTGTGCATATGGAGCTTGCCGGAAACGACCAGGTGAAAACGGAAAGCATTGGCGAAGGCGAGGAAAGAAAGGTCGTGATCAAGCCGGTGGGAAATATTGAAAACGAATAACGAAAAATTGAAAAGTCAAAATGAAAAAGGATAAAATTTTTCAATTTGAATTTTCCATGTCTCTTCCTCGCCGCATCGCCTACAATGTAGTCTTCACTTCGGGCGCGAAGATTTTCGGGACTGTTTTGGCGCTCGTCAGTATAGGCTTTATCACCCGCTATCTCGGAAAAGACGGATTCGGGGACTATTCGACGGTTCTCGCTTTCTTTGCCTTTTTTTCGGCGATTGCCGACTTGGGTCTCTATGCCATCTCGACAAGAGAAATTTCCCGTCTGGAGAGCGATGAAAAAAGCATCCTTGGAAACGTCTTTGCCATCAGAATGTCCGCTTCTTTCGCCATGTTGGCTATTTCTCCCGTCTTGGTGTGGCTTTTCCCCTATTCTCCCGGAGTGAAAGCGGGAATAATCGTTTCGGCGCTGGCTTACGTTTTTGCTTCGGGATATTCTGTTTTGATCGGACTTTTTCAAAAAAGACTGGCGATGGATAAGGTCGCTATCGGGGAATTCACCGGGAAAGTCATCCAGCTTGCGACGATAGTGCTGGTCGTGAAAAACAATCTCGGGTTTTTGGCGATCGTCAGTTCGCTTTTTTTCAATATGCTGGTGAGCTTCGCGATCATCTTCTTGCTTTCAAAAAAATATTTGTCCTTCCGTTTTCGATTCGAGTGGGACAAATGGAAAAGCTTTCTCAAAGAATCATATCCCGTGGGGGTTTCGGCCGTCATCACCTTTGCCTATTTCAAACTCGACACAATTCTGCTCTCCGTGCTCAAAACGAATACCGATGTCGGAATATACAACGCGGCCTACAAAGTCGTTGAAAACGTCGCCTTCTTTCCGGCGATGTTCGTGGGGCTGGTGATGCCGATAATGTCAAGATTCATTTTTTCGGAGCGTCGGAAATTCGAGCAGGTGGCTAACAAGACATTCAAGGTTTTTCTCGTGCTCTCCGTGCCGCTTGTCGTTGGGGCGTTTTTTTTGGCGGAAAACATCATCGGGCTCATCGGCGGGGAGGGTTTTTCCGAATCGGTTTTGGTTTTCAGGATTCTGGCTTTTGCAATGACTTTCATTTTCTTCGGGAGTTTTTTCACAAATGTGATCATTGCCGGAAGCCAGCAAAAAAAACTGATGCCCATTTTGCTTTTCTGCGCCGTATTCAACATTTCTTTGAACCTCATTCTCATTCCGAAGTTTTCCTACAACGGCGCGGCGGTTGTTTCAAGTCTCACGGAATTTCTGGTAGCCGCTTTGTCGGGGACGGTCTGCTGGCGCCTTTTGAAATACAGCCCTTCTTTTGACAAATTTTTCGCCATTGCTTTTTCGGGTCTCGCAATGGGGGTTATATTCTTTTTTTCCTCAAACCTCTTCTTTCCGGCAAGAGCGCTCCTGGGCGTTGTCGGATATTTCATTTTCCTTTGGATATTCCGCGCGGTGAGCGCCGAGGAAATTTCAAGCCTCATCAGCCGCAAAGGCCCGGAAATGCGGGAGTATGAACCGATGGCGTAAGAGCCTGTTCAGAATCTCCATATTCTGCTACAATTCTCAAATTTCGGCTGCAAATTTTTCAAAACTCGTCGAAATATCGCCGATATTCCTCCTCGTTTTTCAAAATTTTCGCTCGAAATTTGAGAATTTCGCGGCGAAAGAGAGATTCCGAACAGGCTCTAAGTTTTTAGCTGAAAAAATTAGCACTATTTTTCAACTACTGCTCAATGTTGCTTACGATTCAAATCGTGAATTTCAACAGTCGGGACGAACTCGCGTCCTGTCTTTGTTCTGTTGAAGAAAATATTTCGGATAAATCCAACCTGCAAGTCGTGATTGTCAACAACGACGGGGAAAAACTCGGAAGCTTTCCGGGCGGTTTTTCTTTGGAAACGATAGAAAAAAATGAAAATGTGGGTTTTGGGAAAGCGCACAACCTCGGCTTTCGAAGAGCAAAGGGGAAATATGTCCTTTTTCTCAATCCGGACGCGAAAATTTTTCCCGGGACAATCGAAGCGCTTCTCGACGCTTTTGCGGGCGACGAAAAAATCGGGATTGCCAGCCCGATTCACGTTGGAGAAAACGACATTTCAGGTGAAGAGCATTTCGGGCGACGGAAGACCCCCCTCTCAATGATATGGACGAAAATTTCCGGGATGAAAAGGGATATCGGCGACGGTATATTCGAAACAGACTGGGTGAGCGGCGGCGCGATGATGGTCAAAAAAGATTTGTTTTCGGAGCTCGGCGGCTTCGATGAAAATTTCTTTATGTATTTCGAAGACGTCGACCTTTGCCTCCGGGCCAAAAAGAAGGGCTGGAAAGTGGCCGTCCAGCCGCGAGCGAAAATTTTTCACAAAAGCGGACAAAGCTTTTCGTCCGCTCGCCAAAAGAAAAAACATTACTATGCTTCGCAGGCGCACTACGTCAGAAAAAACTTCGGTCTGTTTTTGGCTTGGACGGTGAGAGCGTTGCGATTCCCGCTTTATATGAAGAATGTTTATTTTAGCCGAAAGTAGGCAATGGTTGAATATTCGCTTGTAATCACAATATTGCTCCTTCCCCTCCAATTCGCGCTCAATGTTGGCGAAAATTTTGATTTGGCGACAACCCGGATTTTCGTTCCGGCTGTTTTTTTGCTGTGGCTTGTTCGAGGGATGGCGCGAAAGAAGGTTTGGATTCCAAACAAGGCGGAAATATGGCTGGCGGGCGCGTTTTTGTTTTTGTCGCTCTTTTCGCTTTTTCTCGGGCGGGACGCGGATGCCGGTTTTCGGAAACTGACGTACCTCTTTTCGATTTTTCCCGTTCTTTTCGTGGCGGCGGATGTTTTCCGCGAGCAAAAATGGGAAAAAAGGGGCGCTGTCGCGATTGTGGCAAGCGGAATGATCGCGGCCGTTGTGGCGCTTGCGCAGTTTTTCCTCCCCTTTGCCGTTGGCATCGGGAAAGCCGTGAAGATTTGGGAAAGCCTCGCGCCGTATTTTCTCGGGAATTCTCTGGGTAGGTTGGTGGCCGCCAATTCGAGCTGGCTGGTGAACATCGGCGGCGAAACACGGATGCGCGCTTTTGGGTTTTTCCCCGATCCGCATAATTTTTCCTTTTTTGCGAATCTTTGCCTTTTTTTCTGTCTGGGGTATTTTTTCTCCCGGAAGAGATTTTCATCCAAAATCTGGATCGGCGCCGTTTCGACTTTGCTGGTTTTGGCGGTTTTTCTTTCGTACTCGCGTGGGGCGTATCTCGGATTGATTGCCGGAATAGTGTTTTTTGTCTCGGTTACACTCAAAAGATCGGGTATTCTTGGAAAAGCGCTGGTGATTTGCGGAGTGATGGCCGTGCTGTTGTTTGCGTTCAATTCAAATATCGTTTCACAGAGACTGGCGTCTTCTTTCAATCTAAGGGAGGGCTCCAACGCTGAACGTTACAAAAACTGGACCCAGGCGGTTGAAATTGTCCGCGATCATCCTTTGGGCGGCGTCGGACTTGGAAACTATGCCCGCGCGATTGATCCGTCGGCGGAAGATCGGTCATCGATATACGCGCACAATCTCTTTCTCGACATCGCGGCGGAAACGGGAATTTTGAACTCGCTTGCGTTTTTTCTTCTGATCATTGTTTCTGTTTGGAAAAACGTCAAAAATGGCGGTGCGTTGAATCTTGGAATCGCCGCCGGACTCATCGGGTTTTCCGTCCACTCGATTTTCGACACCCCGCTTTGGTCGCCGCAGGTGATGGTTTTGTTTTTGGTGGTGATGGCGCTGGGGATGAGTAATGTGAGAACTAACGCGTTGTCATCCCGCACTTGATGCGGGATCCAGCGAAAAAATACATAGTATAATTTTCTGGATCCCCGCTTCCGCGGGGATGACAAGAAACGTATGAGAAAATTCCAAGTTAGTCTGATTTTAATAACACTTTTTTTTCTGCCTGTTTATTTGATAAAGATAAAATATGGCTGGATATCCTTTAATTTGCTTGAAGCTTTGATAGGCATTCTCTTTTTGGTTTGGATGCTTAACAGGGAAAAAATACCCAAATTACTAATTGCTAATTACAAATTACCAGCAATCCTGATATTCTCCGGTCTGTTTCTTTCCGTTTTCGCGAACAAAAACTATTATGCCGGGCTTGGCTCGATCAAGGGGTGGTTCATTTTCCCGATCATTTTTTCGATTGTATTTTTCGACGCGCTGAAAAAGAACGAGAGTCTTCTCAAAAAATCTTTTTTTGCGCTCTTTCTTTCCGGTGCGGCAGTTTCAGTTGTCGGGATAGCCTGTGAAATTTTCGGCAACGTGACGTTCGACGGACGCCTGAAAATATTTTGGGACTCCCCCAATCAGCTCGCAATGTTTCTCGCTGTCCCGTTCCTGATCGGCATAAAGTCCAGCTTTGAGGAATTCCGGGAGCTTGTCTCCCGGAAGGAAAAAGCTGGACTTTGGAAAATATGCATGACTGTTCCTGGGTCCATGGGGGATGACGGGAGCTCAACTCCCGTCAGGGAAAAGCCGAACTTTGGAATATTGGCCAAATGGCTGGGGTCGGCGCTAATATTTCTCAATTTATTCTTCACGAAGTCTTGTGGCGCCTGGCTGGCAGTCACAATATCGCTGACAGTTGTTTTTTGGCTTAAATATAAGAAAAATATTCAACAAAAATACGCGGCTTACGCAGGGATTATTTTGCTCTTGATTGCCATCGCGGCCGGCATCGCCAAATTTGATCAAATAAAAGATGCGGGCGCGCGCTCGTCTCTTGCTTCCCGCATCATGATTTGGAAATCAGCCGGATTAATGATCGAGAACAATCCTCTCTTCGGAATCGGCCCGGGAAATTTTCAAGAGAAATATCTTGAATATCAAAAATATTTTCCGCCCTACCTTGAATGGGCGGCTCCCCAGCCGCACAATATATATCTTGCGTTTTGGCTCGAGGCGGGATTGATCGGGTTGGTCGGATTCGCCTGGCTCGTCATCTTTTTTTTCCGGGAAAACAAAAAAGCCCGCGAGGTTGATTCTGACGCGAGCCTGATATGCTTGGCAATAATTTTATACCTCCTTCTTCATGGTTTCGTTGACACGACCTACTGGCGCAATGACATGGCGGTGATATTTTGGATAGTTGTCGCGGCGAATTTTTATTTGGCAAAAAAGAAATCTTTTTTATAAAAGTTCAACTTTTTCCTTCCCCGACTATTCGTCGGGGAATTCCTCAAAGTTGAACTTTATAAAGCTTCCCGTCCGCCTTATTCACGAAGAAAAGCGTCTTCTCATCCCGGGAAAGGAAGGGATTCAGAACGTCAAAGGTGCCCGATATTTTTTCCGCGTCGACAAGGCGCTCTTTTTTTCCGCTTGAAACTTCAATCTTCCAAAACGTATCGGCGGTTGCAATTTTCCCCTCCTGCCAGTCGTTGGGAAGAATCGCCGACTCGGGAATGTTTCCGGGAAGGGCGCAAAAAAGATATTTCGAGTCGTTCGACCAGGCGCATTTTGAAACAAAAGTCGGAAAGCCGAGGGATTGGAACTGTCCGCCCTGTTCGTTCATAAGCGCAAGGTCTGTTTTGTGGCCGCCTTTCTGATCGCTCGCGCTCACGGCTCCCCGCTTTCCGTCGGGCGACCAGAGGACGTCAGCGCCAAACTTGCCTCCGAGGATTTCCTTTTTGTTTTCACCTGAAAAGGAAACAAGACTCAAGGTGGTTTCCAAAAAAGCGCTGGGTCCCGGCCAGAAAGAAATGTCGGATGATCCGGGAACGGGCGAGATTTTCACTTGGGCGAAATCCGTGTCGGCGATTTTCCTCCAATTTTTCCCATTGGGGTCGGAAATGTTCAGGGTTCGCTTTTTTGTTTTCTGGTCGTAGTATTTGTAGATGATTTTGTCTCCAAGATTTGACCAGGAAACGGCGTCGACGCCGTCTTTGAGAGTCGTCACGGTTTTGGCAGCCAGATCAAGGAACAAGAATTTTGAATTTCTCAATGACGCATCTTTTATTTCGACGATTACCTTGTTTTTCGCCTTATTCCATAACACTTTTTTGATGTTTTGGAATGGTTCGGTTGAGACGACCTTTTCAAGTTTTCCGGAAAAGTCGATTTGGTTGACTTGCCCGTTTGCGCCGGAAAAAACAAGAAGGAGATTTTCGTCAGACGAGAGCGTTGGGCCGAAAACCGGCTCATCCGACACGGCCGCAATCGGATTTGCGAAAGATTTTTTTTGCGAGTTCTCCGTTGTGTTTTCGGAAGTCGCTTTTTTGCCCTCCTCCGCAGCTTTCGGAGCTTCCGGGCTTGTTTTTGGAGTCTCCGGTTTTTTGAACGCGAAATTATACACAAAAATAGCTCCGACAACGAGCACAAGGATGAGCGTGGAGATGGCAAAAATTTTCTTGGTCATCTGGATTGGTTGTTTTAGTTTGGGAACGATTGACTGCCGGTGCAAAAACTCAAACCATGATTGCCGGACAATTTGTTGTCCACGGCGGCGGAAACATACAAATATACGTTCAATTTGCAGGCGTCTTCTCTCGATATACCGAGAGAATTTATAAAGTCGTTTTCCATAGCCCCCCTTGTTTTTTCGATATCTTTGTTCACCAAAAGGGTGAGAATAAACTCATTGCCGGTTGAATTGTAGGCGATGTTGTATTCATTTTTTTCCACGAAATACAGCACGCCGCTGCTGGCAACTTCGGCGTTTTTTCTGAAATCATTCACGAAAACTTTTCCAGTGGACGTTTTTATGGGGATTTTTCCTTCGATATTTGCCGGACTGCCGGAGTTTGGAATTTGATTTCCACTTCCCGAAGGTTGTTGAGGAGCTGGCCGAATCGGGGCATTTCGGCGGACGGGCAAAAATACTCCTGCGGCAATGACGAGAATAAATGACAAAACAAGTGCTGAAAATATATATTTTTTGTTCTTCATATGTTTCAGATAATTTTGCATTTTCTGGCTGCGCCCCAAGGTCTAAATCCACTTTGGGCGTAAATTTCACAAGCCTTTTGTATATTTTGGGCGGGATCGGAAGCCGCTCTCACGCATTGTTGAAACAGTTCGGCGTTTTTTACCTGGCAAGTGCTTCTGTCGCAGCCTTTATTGCCATAGCAGCAGGTGAAAGCATCCTGGCAGTTCAGGCTGCCTATGTTGTGGCAACTTATGTTGATTTGCATCACTCCCCAGGATGCCGAGCTGTTGCCGCATTTATCCACGCCGCTTCCCACCCCCGCGCTTCCGCCTGATTCGGCATTGCAGACAATCGAGGCGTTCTTGGCCTGATCTCCGAAACAGGAAAGATTTTCCGGTGCGCAATTCCCCGTGCCCTCAACGCATTTTCCGGCGCCCGGACCCGGCGGCGGCGATGGAAAAGGGTTGGGTGTTCCTCCTCCACCCGGCGCACCGCCTCCCCCCGTCCCCCCCGAACAGGAAAACCCCGAAGGCAACTCAAGCTTCACGAGATCCGGATTTATTTTGTTCAGAATTATCCAGGCGCAGAGTCCGAGCAAAAGCCCGAACACCGCTGAACCGATCGTCTCTTTCGCGCTGTCGGCTTTTCCAATGTTTCCGGCAGCCATCAAATACTGAAAAGCGCCAATAACAAGCATAAAAAGAGCCAAAATCCCGATCACCGCGAAGCCGAACATTATGATCTGTTTCATATACTCATCGAAACAGTCCGTCGGTTCGAACATAGGAATCTTTTCCTGGTTTTTGTAGCTTTGGGCGAAGGCCGGATGGAAAACCAAAAAAAGCGACAGCGAGGCTGCAAAAAAAATAAAAAGGGCCTTGATTATAATACCGTTTTTTTTCATCAAATATTTCCGTGTTTAGACTCCGGATGTGCCTGTCGCCTGCGCCGCCCATTTGAACAGGTCGAGATATTTTCCGGCGCCCGGGCAATTTTTCGGATTTTCGGGATCATACCATTTCCGCCACGTTTCCAACGGTGTTTTTCCTCCCATCAATCTGCCCATAAGCGCCACGTTTTCCCGGATTCCTTCTTCCGGTGTGTCAAATCTCCTGTATTGTCCGCCTTGCATCATACAACCGGGATTGTTGTATTTTCCAAAACATCCCACTCCGTTTGGTTCGGAGAGCAAATTCGATTCATAGGCGAATGTTCCGATCGCGAACCAAAACGGAACGTTGTTCGTTTTGGAAGCCTCATACAGCGTGTCCGCGTATTGGGTCAGGCCGTTCCCCGTCGATCTGATGCCTTGCAACACATTTCGCAAATCGTCGGCGCTTCGGATTTTTGTTTCGTCGGACAATTCCGAAAAATTTTTGTTCAAAAATCCGTCGTAGTTTTTCACGGTTTCGCAATCCGAGTTGTTGGGAGGCTTGTTTCCACCGCCGCCTCCTCCTCCACCTCCACCCCCGCCACCGCCTCCTCCACCGCCGGTGCCAGTCCCCCCCGAACAGGAAAACCCCGAAGGCAACTCAAGCTTCACGAGATCCGGATTGATCTTTTCCAAAATTATCCAGGCGCAGAGTCCGAGAAGAAGCCCAAAAATCGCTGAACCGATGGTTTCCCGGGCGCTGTCGGCTTTTCCGACGTTTCCGGCGGCCAGCAAATACTGAAAAGCGCCAATAACAAGCATAAAAAGAGCCAAAATCCCGATCACCGCGAAGCCGAACATTATGATCTGTTTCATATACTCATTGAAACAGTCCGTCGGTTCGAACATGGGAATCTTTTCCTGGTTTTTGTAGCTTTGGGCGAAGACGAGTGACCAGCTGAAAACAAAAACGAGCGCAAAGATAAGTGCCGCGAGAATTTTCTTCTCATTTTTCCTCATACAAGCCTATTTTTCCGGTTAAGCCGTAGATCGCGGAGCTTGCAAAAAACATAACGAGAATCGTGAGCGCAAGACGCAAGACATACGCGAAATGGTGCGGCAGGTTTGTTCCGATGGCGGCGAGAATCTGCCTGGGTTTGACGCCAGCGCTCTCTTCTTCCGGATACTGATACACCATAAATACATCACTAGAGGCTCCCCCCTCCAAATTTTCCGGCGCGATGCCCCACGCGGAGAAAAGAATGTTTTTTTCCGCGTCGGTCCAATATTTTTTCAGCTCCACTCCGAGATTATGAGAAACGCCCTCGTCAGAATTGAAGGGAATTCTGATGGTCTGGTCATTGTTTTCGAATTTCACTATTCCCATATCCGGATTGGCCGTATAGAATTCGTTGTCATACACGCTTGAACCGTTGATTTTCCAGTTTATGAAAGTGTTTGGGTCGTCAGCGATGAGATAGGAGGGGACGGTATCCACGAAAAACGTGGACGTGGAGTAGGCGACCGCTTCGAACGCGTCCGGACTCTTCACTTCCACTGAAGAAAGTTTTTTGTCTTCATTGTCGATGTAATAGGAAAGCGGCCAAGCCGTGCTTTCGTCGCCTGACTTTATGAACGCCGCCGGATGGACGACGGTGACGAGTCGGGAGCCGGAAACGGGTTCAAGCCGGTTTTTCGGTACGGCGGTGACGGAAATTTCTTCGATGCCATTGTCTTCTTTGGTGATCGGGAAGAATACGGTCTTATCGCTCCATCCATCAAAAAGCGAAGCGTTTTTCGGAAGAAAGAGCGGATTGCCGTTGAGGCTCCAGGAATATTCCGCTTCGCCGAGCTTGCTTCCGCCGGAAACGGTGGCGGCAAGCATTTGAAATTGAACCGCGGGACAGAGAGTGGCGTATAGTCCGTCATCGCAGACTTCTTTGCCCTTTGACGCTTGATATTTCGGCGCAGTACTTCCTTCAAGAGCGGTCGCTTCAACCTTGTATAATTTTATTTTCAATCCGCTCGTGTTCACGGGAACAATCACACTGCTTCTCCCCCGACCCGTTTTTTCCCCGGAAGATTTGCTGATTGTGAGGGTGACTTTGAAGTAGTTTATACCCCTGCTCGCGTCCAAAGCGTTCTTTTTCGGCGTGAAACCGAATTCAGTGAGACCCAATCCCGAAGAGGGAGAGTCTGTTTCAAAATTTTCGCTGTTTATGGCTATTTCATTCCAGTCGTCTTTGGCGGGATCGCCTCCCGAAATTTGCCAGGTGTAGAAAAGATTGTTTGGATTGTTGTTTGTGTTGTCAAGCGAAGAAGTGACGTTGATTCTGTCGGCGCTCGTGAGCGAGCCATCGTTTTTATCTTTGTTTTCATCGCTTGGATCGGCGACGGGATTTTCCGGATTGAAGGAAAGCGACACCTTCAATTTTTCATCTCCCTGCTCATTCGGAGCTCTGGTGGCGAGAAATCCGTAGCCGTAGTCGTCGCTGTTGTCGCATTGGTCGCCTTTTATCAAATCCTTTTTCGTGGAGTCGCAAATGTCCGGATAGCCCCACATAATTTTGTAGTAGGCGTTTTTCTCGTCTGTCGGGAGCATTGATGTTCCTTCGACGACGACTCCGACACGGTCGCCGGCCTGATATGTCCAGGTGAAACTCTTGTGGCCGAGACCAATGACGTCGGCTTCATCGACGAAGCCGTCACCATCCGTGTCCGGATCAACAGGATCCGTTTTCCAGTATTTTTCTTCGCCGGTTTTGAAGTGTCCCGACCCGCTTTCATATCCGGGGGCGTCCGGCCATTTGTGTTTGCAGGCGATGGGAAAATCAAGACCGGAGTTGTCGTCCGTTCGAAAACTGGTGTTGGGTTGAGAGAATAAATGTTTGTAGCAGCGGGAAACGCTCACAATGATCTCGTCATTGTTGCTGGTGTAGTTGTTGACGCATTCATTCACATAGCCGTCTATGCAATTCTGGACGAAGTTCAAGTTGTTCGTCTTGAAAGTGTCGAAGCAGGCGCTTTTTGAGTTGTCGCAAGTCGTGTCGCTTCCGCAGGATCTGTCGCAATAATTTGTCACGCTTGAATCGTAGCTGCATTTCGAGTCATTTATTCCGTCACCGTCACTGTCGCAGGGTAAAGCAGACATCGGAAGCGCGTTGTAGCAGCAAAGATTCCGGCTGGATTGGTCAGCTGGTTCCGGAAAGTAGGGCGGAGGATTGTCGGGAACGGTGTCGCCGTCGGCGTCGTTTTCAGAAATGAAAAGATCGCGGCATTGGGAGCAATAGGTGTCGGATTGGGTGGACTTGAGAGTGTAGTAGTCCAGCGTCGATTTGTCGCTCGCGGTGTCGTTGAAAAGGCAGTTGTCTGTTGACGGGTCCGAGTTTTTCGCCAAAGAATTGCAATAACTGTCCGCCGAGGAATGGATGGTGCCGCTGGCGGTAAGGCCGCCCACTCCGTCGGCTCCGCCCATTGGCGCGTAATCATTTTCGTTGTCGTTGTCCGTCACCGGCCAGCCGTCCTTGTCCGGGTCGCCGGAGCCGGAATAGTCTTGTCCGTCAAGATCCGGATCATAATCTCCGCGAGCCATAATTTTGGCGGCCTCTCTTTTTCCGCTGTCGATGGAATTGGTGTGAGTTTGAATGGAACCGTCTTTCGTGTGGATGATGTACCAAGTGTAGTAGAGATTTTGCGGGTCGTTTTTGAAAAATTCGGGAACGGCTTCGGCGGTTACTTTTTCTCCGGGCTTCGGATTGGTGTTGTTGAAAAATATTTCCACTCGCGGCGCGCTTACTTTCCGCTTGGCTTTTCTCCAGATATCCTGGTCGAACCCGTACCGGTTTTCAATCTCTTTATAGAATTCAGACGAGTCCGGTTTGCTGCAGCCGATCAGCGGGAAGCAAATTGAAAGAGCGTTCGTTCTGAACGGAACGGCGTTGAACGCCAGCAAAAAGACGAGCAAGGCGGCTTTCAAAAAAAGCGATATTTTTTTGGCTGTTTTGTTTTTCATTTGTTCGGATGCGGCATCACATTCCCCGCGACGCCATTCTTATTACAAGTATATCGATAACGAGGGAAATTATCCAGAGAGCGGCGAAAGAATAATAGACCGACCGGCTGTGCTTCGCGATCGAGCCGGCGGCGAGAGAGGAAAAAAAAGCATAGCCGAATTCAAGCCACGAAGACCTGATAAACAACAGTGAAAAAAGAACAGCCTGCAAAACAATGACGGCGTTTCCCAATCTTTTTTCCAGTCCGAACTGGAAGAATCCCCGGAAGAAGAATTCGCGCGACAAAAAAATCGCCGGAACGACAAAAAGTTCCGTTCCGAGAAAATACGGAAAACTGCCGGCTATTCCGGGAAGCAGGCTGATTTGCCCTTTCATCTTCGGAATCTGGATCAAAAATCCCATCGCGAGCGTCGCGGCAATGGCGAACAAGGCGGCCGATGCCATGCCCTTTTTCCTGTTCCCTTCGCTCAAACCGAAATCTTTCAACGGTTCTTTGAGAATGAACTTTACGACGAGAAAGGGAAAAACAAAGAAAAGAAAAATCGACACCCAAAACATATCCCCGACGGATTTTGCCGGAAAAAGCCAGCCGACAATCGCGGCCGCCAAAAAGCAAAAAATGATGAACAATTCGCGTTGGGAAACGCTTTTCCAGTGATTTTTTTGTTTTGCGACGAAACTGACTGACATATATTCTTGGAGATTCAATCTCTTGAAAATAGCATTGTTTTAATTTGATGTTATTGAGCCTCCTGTTCGGCTTTGGCTGGCTCTTGCGTCGCCCGGTCGAAGAGGACGAAAAGATAAAGCAGGAGCGATTCAATGAACGCGAGGGGCATCCAGCCGATGCCGGGAAAAGCTTCGGAAGCGAAGCTTACGGCGAGACCGATGAAATATTTCGCCAGTCCGCGGTTTTTCATATCCGATCCGGTGATCAAGAGAACGATTACCGCCAAGCAAATCAGCATCAGTTCCGCTATGAAAGAAATAATGATTCCCACACCAGGCACGGCGGCGAAAGCAATGTCGAAAATATCTTTGAGAAGAGCGAATGATGTCAGAACAGGAATGAACATCCAATCTTTGGTGAGATCGACTTGTTTGAGCAAATTCATCACCAGTCTCGCGGCGGCTTTGACGGGACTGCCTTTGGAAATATCTTTGGCGATGTTTTTGGCGAGCTTGGGCGCGTTCTTTTGGAGGGCGGAAAGCTTTTTTTGGACTGCTTTTTGGTGCTGGGGAGACATCTGATTGAACATTCCTCTGGCTTGTCCAAGCGTGCCGCCTGAACGCGCGGCTCCCCCGGCGGTTCCGGCCGCGGCTCTTCCCGCTCCAGCAGCTGCTCCCCTTCCGACCACTGCCGCGCCTCCTCTCAAAGCGGCTCCGCCGGCCGCGGCGACTACGGGCGCAACCATAAAATTTTTGGCAGTGAATTATAAACTATTTCCATATTCATTGATAAATCTGAAAAAGAAAAATCTTCTTGAAATTTAACTCGAAATTGGTTTTTGTTGCGAAAAAATACTTCCTCCGCAAAACCTACCACGTATTTTTTCGACAAAAATCAATTTCTCAAACAAAAATTTCTGCGAAAATTTTCCTTTTTCAGATTTATACATAACCAACTATTTCTTCTGCTTTTCCGCCTCTTTTCTCTCGAGCAGTTGGGCGGGGTTCGAGGTGACAAGCTGGTCTTCGGAGTATGAAGCTGTGACCTGGATGGCGACGTGTTTGAGTCCCGCGAAGAATATCCCCTCCCCGACGTTGCATTCCAAAAGCATAAAGCGCTCCTGATCGGTGAGATAAAACGTGTCGCCGATCACGTCGATGGCTGCCGGAGACTGCTTGAGAAGCAACTGGATCGAAGAGTTGGTGACGATCGGCTTTCCATAGCGCGACGCCAGAAAGTCGGTGATGTCCTGCGTGATCGTCGTGAGGCCGGCGTAGTATTTCCGGCAGCGCTTGGCGATCCCGAACATAAACGAGCCGGCGTCCTCGTGCTGCATCATCACCCAGGCTTCATCGACGACGATGAGGCGTTTTTTGAGCTTCGAGCGGACTTCATTCCAGATGAAATGCAGGACGACATACATCGCCACGGGGCGAAGCTCGTCCTCCATATCGCGGATGTTGAAAACGATCATATTGTTGTCGAGATTCACGTTCGAAGGATTGTTTATGAATCCGGAAAAAATCCCCTGAGTGTATTTTTCAAGTCGTACGGCCAAATCTTCCGCACCCTCCATGCTTCGCAGAACGTCGTAGAGGTCGGACATCGTTGGAAACTGGTCGCGGGTGAAAGCGCGGATATCGGAGTCGGGAGTGATGTCTTTCATCGCATAGGTCTCGTGGATAGCCCGGTCCAAAACGGAATCTTCCTCCGGCGTGATGCTCCCGAGCATAATATGCAGAAGTCCGATGAGGCTCGCGATGTTGTTGCGGAAAACGTCCTGAGGGTCTTCGTCCTCGGGGATTTTCGGAAGGTCGAACGGATTGAGGTGATAGTCGGAGGAAAGCGAGATGCCGATGAAACTTCCGCCGACGGCTTCGCACAGATACTGGTATTCGTTTTCGGGGTCGATAATGATCACGTCCGTTCCCATCATCAAGGAGCGCAAAATTTCGAGCTTCACAGCGTAACTTTTCCCCGCTCCAGACTTGGCAAAGATCACCATATTGGCGTTTTCCATCTGGAAGCGATCAAAAAGAATCAGGCTGTTGTTGTGGCGATTGATGCCGTAGAGAATCCCCGTGTTCGAAGAAAGATCGGAAGAAACGAAAGGAAAAGTCGTGGAAAGCGGCGTGCTGTTCATATTGTTTCCGACGCCAAGTTCGTCGTTGGCGATGGGAAGCGTGGAAACGAAGCCCTGTTCAGTGCGGAAGACGGATTCCTTCACATAGACGAGTCGTGATTCGAGGATGGATTCGATGAAGCGAATCGATTTTTCGGTTTCTTCTTTCGTGTTTCCGTATACGGTGATATAGAGGCCGAATTTGAAGAACCTTTCCGTGCCCTGCTGGAGCTTGTCGCGAAGCGTTTCGATGTCTTCGCGGGCGGTTTCAAGAATCGGATCGCGGACTTTTCCGGCTTCCTGCTCGAGGTGGATCTGGGATTCGACTTGGGTGATCGACCGGCGGAGGCTTTTCAGGATTTCGGTCGTTTCGATCGGATGGACGAACATTGAAATGTCCATCGGCATATCGAGGTTGATGATCGGCGAAAACCAGCTGGTCTGGAGAAAGCGCGGATAGGCGGTCACAAAAACGGTCTTGGCGAAAGTCTCCCCAATTTGCAAAAATGCGCTGTTCATTTTGAGCGCGGCCGGCGCAATAAGGTCGATCACGGAGGCGAGGCCTTCGCGATAGACTTTTTCGGTGTCCATATTCTCCGAATTGCTGTCGGAGGCGGGATTTTTTTGTTTTTTTCTGAAAAATGACATAGCTCCTTTGGTCTTTGGCAACAAGGTTATTGGCTGTAAGATCGGTCAATGGTCTTTGGTTGTTGGAAAAAATCCAATGACTAATGACCCAAGACCAGACCAACTACCCACAACCTTGTTACCAATAACTTCTAAACCCTGGATATATCCAAATCCTTCGTCTCGACCAGATCCGTGTTTTCCAAAACTCCGGGATTATACGCGTTGTAATAGAGCTCGATGAGCTCTTCGGTGTTCAAGGGAATCATCCGGATGCCCGTTCCCTGCAGTCCGGCCATAATATGGTCGACCCTCTGCCAAAGCTGGTTTTTGTAACTTTCGAATTCCATCTTTTTTTCGGCAAGAACCTGTTTCGGGTTGAAAGCGATGCGGATGCGCTCGAAGAAGCCTTCTTTTTGCGATTCGACGATGGCGAACGGAACGATGATATAGAATTTTTTCGTCATAATGTTCGACGTTTCGACAAGACTTTTCACGAAATTGCGGTACTCGTTGAGCTGGAAGCGCAAAAGCTCGTTTTCCTGTGTCTTTTCTTTTTCGTCGAGAAGATTGAGATAGGGATTGATGTCGAGCTTCCGCGATTCGACGACGACCTGGATCGGAAAATCAAGCGAATTCAAAAAATCCTGATAGGCGGCGACAATCGCCTCCTGCTCCTGGGTGGACTTGAGGTCGAAATTGATCGAGGACACCATCAGGACAGCCCGCAAAGAGCCGTTTTTGAGCACGACGACACCATCCTTGATTTCGGCGACATCGACAAAATCCTGAGCGGCTTTTCCCAGAGCGTCGTTTTTGGTGAGTTGTTTGGAATGTAGCAATTCCATATATGGTCTTTGGTGACAATGTCATTGGCCGTAGGACTGGTCAATATTTTTTGGTCTTTGGAAAAAATCTAATGACTTGTGACCTACGACCAAACCTACTGCCTACAACCTCGTTACCTTGAACTAATCCTTCCCTCCGTATCCAGCATCCAGGCCAATTTCTGGAGATCGCGGCTGCGGGGAGCTTGTTTTGCTTTCGCGATCGGCCCCAACTTCTTTTTCTGGACGAGCGTCGCTTTTTTGAAATCAATCGCATTCGCCGAAAAAACTCTTTTCCAGACGTAGCTTCGGGGTTTCAGGAAATACTGGAATACATACCCGACGAATGAAAAAAGCGACACTCCCTGCGGCCTCCAAAAAGCGAAACTGCCGAAAACCGCGATGATGATGAGTCCGGCGATATAGAAAAGCTGGCGGTCGAAAGTCGTATAGGCCGCGACCAAAAGCGCTGTCATCCCGCCCATCCAAAGGAGCTGCTTGCCGGTGAGTCCGAAAGCGATTTTGTCTTCGACGTCTATGTATTGTGGGACATTTGCATGCATATTTTTGGGTCTTTGGCAACAAGGTTATTGGCTGTAAGATCGGTCAATGGTCTTTGGTTGTTGGAAAAAATCCAATGACTAATGACCCAAGACCAGACCAACTACCCACAACCTTGTTACCAATGACATCCTTTCTCACTCACTCAGATCCACCACGTTTCCGTCAAGTTTCGGTTCCGGGCGAGTGGCTGGGCGGGATGAATGGACGCGGCTGATCGGATTGATGATGTTCTTTTTCGGCCGGATGAATTCGGCGGGCGTCGGTTCGCCGGAAAACTGAAAAACTTTTTTCGGTGTCGGAGCGGATTTCGGCGTGGGTGGCGTGTCCGCGGAAATATTTTGGCGGGAAACCATTTCCTTGACGACAAGCGGAGAGCCGGATCCGGAATCGAGAATTTCTTTTTGCGGCGTGGTGTGGTCAAGGCCGGCGACGGTTTGCTCGCCGGAAAGTTCGGCGGCGCGCGTTTTTTTCCAGTCGGGCATCCGGTGCGTTTCGGGCTGGGGATACGGGTTCACGAAACGCATATCGGTATTCGCCAAAGTTCGACTTTGAGGAATTCCGGTCCCGCCGCCGGCGGGAGCGGAAGTGAAAAGTCGAACTTTAGGCGGCGTGCCAAGTTTTGCTTCGGGATAGGTTGCAAATGATTTCCCCGGCGCAGACGGCATTGATTTTTGGTTTTGAAAAGATTTTGCGAATTGGGGCATTGCTGGCCGTGGAGCAGATTGTTGTACTGGAGAAATATTCGTCTGTTTTGTTCCGCCACCCATAACCGTCTCAAGCACAACCTCATTGTTCTCCGCATCCACCGGCAAAGGCGAATTTTCGTCGAACGACTTGAGTATTATACTTAATTTTTCCCGCGCGGTCGAGTCCAAGCCCTTCGTATTTTCCGTGTGGAAGGCATAATTCATCCGCTGGATGCTCGATTTGTTGGCTTGGCCGAGATGCAGAACGTAGTCGCGGAGCCAGTTGCGGATCGTTCCGTCGAAAACATCCTCGCTTCCTCTGATTTCGATGAACCCGTCGGAAATTTGCTGGTCGCCGACGGCCGGATATTTTTTCAAAATCTCCCGGATCGGCATTTTGGGAAGCGAAGCCAGAAATTCCGCCCACGGGTCCCAGTCGATGATTTCGGACTTGATATACCGTGCGATTTCCTGCGCGGTGAGCAGGCTCACGCCCATCCTTTTCTCGATCTCCCGCGGAAAATCCTCGAGGCGCACTTCGCCGAAATAGTATTCGCGCACGAGCCGCGTGATATTCGCGAGGCGCAGCAACTCAAACCCATATTTCTGCCCGATGGATTGTATTTTGTTACATATATCGACCGATGCAAGCTTATCCTTCACTTGCCTTGATAAGCTCGAGAATTTTCTAAACCGAGCTTCGATCATTTCAGGGCTTTCTCCGGATGGATTTGTAGTCTGAGAAACAAGAAGAGGACTGCATATGTCAGTAATATCAAATTCATTCATATTTTTCATACCCAGCCGCGTGTCTTGAATGTGGCTGCGTGTTTAGAGTTTAAGTTTTTTGCGAGTTCGAGTCTTGCTGCTGGCGGCATATTGCCTCTGCCGAAGTGGCCGGCAGCGAAATTTAGGAACTCGGTTTTAGTCATCATATCGTCTATATCCTGATCTCCCCAATCACCAGGCTTGACATTACCCAGGATATCATCGTAGACTTGCTGCTTTGTCCTGGAAGCGCCATGTCGATCCTTGTTGAGTTCAGGATCGCTAAATTCGTATTCTGCGACGAGATGAGCTTTCCTTTTTTTGGTTTCTCCCAAAATTGTGTCTCGAATATCCTTTCTATCCGCGACAGCATGCATGATTTTTGTGAACTCAGCTTGATTTTTTATTTTATTCTGTTTTGACAGTTCCAGAGCGGCAGCCATTTTTTCTATTGAGTTTCCTGTATCAAGAGAGTTGCGGAGATCGGCATCGGTCTTGCCCTCTTTTTTCCACTTCTCTCTTGTTTCAGCGATTTTTTTCTTGTCTCTTGTGGCTTTGGCTCCTTTTACGCCGAATCTTTCTGCCCATTTGGCTTCCCTGTCCTCTTGAGCAGCTTTTCGTCCTTCTTTAGTCAAGTACTTACCAAAACGACTTGCCCCAATTCCTTGCTTTATTCCACCAGTTATACCGAGAGCTCTAGCTCCCCAAGCCCCAGCTTTGAATGGTGCCTTCACTCCGGCTTTCGGCGCCCATTTCATAAACTTATTCGCCCGGTCGGTGACGGCTTTGGCGAACTGGATTCCGAACTGCTGGGCCATAATGAGCGAGGCATAAAGGAAGACGAGAATGGCGATATAGGGCAGAAAATTAGTCATTTTCTCAAAGATAGTTCCAACAATTCCTGTTCCTTTGACGGAGTTGGCTGCTTGTACAATGGCGCTATTATTCACAGATGTCGCCAGTTTTCCCGAAAGCCAGATGAAAAAAGCGGCGGCTGGACCGAAATATGAATATTTGAAAAGCGCGTCCCACCAGCTCGACGAAAGCTTTTTGAAATCCGGGACCGTCGCGGCGAAAAATCCCATTGGGGAAAGGATGATCAGCATCCAGATGGCAATAAGCCGGATCATCAGAAATATGGCTAAGCAGAAGATGCAAACAGCAAACATAAAAACAAAAACAATTGAGAAAATATATTTAGCGATATCAGTGTAGCTTCTTGAATAATCTTCTACGGTACTTTTTTCCAGAATTTTCGCAATATTAGCAGCGTTTCCAATTGTTGCGCCATAATTATTGCCTTGTATTTTTATAAGAAACAAATTCATCAACAACTGTGAACCGTCGAAGATGAAAATAGCAATGGGTTTTGAAAAATTGATCAAGAGGGCAATGATGATGAGAGTGAGGAGAGTTTTTTTGGCGTGATACTTTTCAACTTGAAGAATGGTACAAAAGGCGATGAAAAGAAGAACAAGGAGGAAAAACATATTACAGATATCTCTCACGACGATCCAGCCTTCCGTGATCCATTTCTCCCCGCTGAAGTTGTAGAGTTCCGGTTTCAACATCACATTCAAGAAATCGATGGCTACAGAAGCGAGTATTTGGCAAAAGAGCAGTATCGCGGAAAGGATGGATGTCGCCGCGGCGGTGATCGCGCCTTCAAGGGAAAAAATACTCTTTTTGGCTTTGCTGCTTTCAGGTATTTCCTGATTTTTTTCGGTTTTCAATCCGGCGGCGGGAAAATCTCTCGAGTTGCCGTATATACCATACTGAGCCAATGCTTTCGAAGGCAAAACAAAATTTCCCGCAAAGAATATCAGGAGAGAAATAAAAAAGCAACCAAAAAAAGTTTTGAAAGATCTCGAATTTAGAAAGGATGAAGAAATATAACGCATGTAGTTCTGTGATCTGTGGGAAGATACCGACATTAGCCCGACATCAAAAGTCTTCCCTGGAGATTTTTGTTTGTAATTTTTTATTTTTTAATATTGTTTCAATTTCAGTCCTGCCCGTAACGGTTCCAGCCTGACGGCAGGGGGGAAGGTGTTGAAGGTGCTGTCTTGATGCCTCCCTGGATATAATTCTGAATTTGTCCCATCGGGAGGCCGAGATTGTTCCGGAATTGCATAATCTGCTTGTCGATCTGGTTGGTGATTTGAGCGAGTCCCTGATTCACCATCTGAGTGATCATCTGAGTGACCATATTGGCGACGATTTCCGGGATAGAACGGGCGAGTGTAAGCATTTTGATCGGCATCTTTTGGATTTCGTCGACAATGTCCTTGATGGAGGAACCGGGTGTTATGATTTTCCCGTTTTTCTTTTTACTTTCATAGCCTAAGCCGGCCAATCCCTCTGTTTTCCTTGATTCAGACTCAATTGAAAAAGCGGCTCTGCCCAGTTGTCTGGCGCGCATTTCAATATCAGTCTCATTGTTTTGGGGCAAGCCGGCAATTTTGAAGGCCAACCAAGGATTCTGTGACATTCCGGGTTTGAAAATATTTTCTTTTTTCCCTTCATTTACGTATTTATGTAGATCTGGAGGAGTGTATAAATCTTCATTTGTCCTTTTTTCAGCATAGGCTATTATTTGCCTTTCTCCGCTTGAAGCACCTCCTTTCAGGCGGCTGAAAAAATCATTCACATATCTGTCCGATTGTGTGTTTGCCGAACTATATATAAACTTTTTCCAGTCCGTAACCACAAGTGTGCCGCTGCCGCCGATGCCGAATTGCCCGGAATTGCCGGTGAGAAGCGTCTGGATGCGTCCTTGGATGATGCGGATCGCCGCGATTTTGAGGTTGGCAATGACGGTTTCTTTCACATAAAGATACATTTCCTCCATCGTTTGCTTCCAGATGGCGGCCATCATATTCGCGCCCCAGTTGTCAGCGCGGGCAGGCTTGGGGGAGGAAATGAATAAAACTGAAAATATCAGGAGTATAGCCAGCAATTTTATGTGTGTTTTTTGCATCCTTTTATAGGTCTTTGGTTACAAGGTTGAAGGCTGTAGGTCTGGTCATTAGTCATCGGTTGATGGGTTTATTTTCCAAAGACCCAAGACCAACGACTAATCTTACAGCCAATAACCTTGTTACCAACAGCCACTTCACGAGGGTAGATTCACAAACTCAATCCCATACTGGTTCAGCACGTTCATCAGCTCGCTCTGGATCTTGAGCGCGTTTTCGGCGACGGCTTGGAGGGAGCTTGCGGCGGCGAGGCTCTGCATCGGGTCTTCGGCATTGAGATATATTTTGTCTTGCAGACCGAGAGTATACATCGCGAGCTGGAGGCTTGATTTGTGGACGTCCTTCAAAACGAACGGAACCTCAATTTGCTTCATCTGATCGATTCCCGTCCGGGCTTTTTGGGCGTAGGTGTCGACTTTCGACGTGTCGCCGGTCGTGAGGGCGGAAAGGAACGATTCCTTTTCGGCGGCCACTTTCGTTCCGATCTCGCTCGTGCTTTCGATTGAAAAGGGAGAATTGGAAACCGTCACGAAAGCGAGCGAAGCGAGATACTTTTCGATTTCTTTCTTTTGTTTTTCCTTCACTTCTTCAGGTGTGAGTCCGTCCTCATTGATGGCGGGAAGAATTTTGAGTTCGCTGTCGCTGATTTCCGGAAGATTTTTGGCGACGTCGGTTTGCTCAAATGCGCTTTGGGTGATTTGTTCGAAGTCGGTTTCGGTGTAGGAGGGATTCGCGGCAAAGTCCTCGGAGCCGGCGGCTTTTTCCTGAGTGAGCTGCATCAAACTGCCGATCATCTCATTGGTGAGATTCGGGTTTTCCGGGTCGGAAGAAAGATTATTCAGGATTTCTTCGCTGATTGCGCTGCCTCCGGCGAGGTCGGAAAGAAGATTGGCCGGAAGTGCGCTGCCAAGTTCTGCTTCGGCGGATTCAGCGGAAAGTCCGGTTGAGCTTTGTTGCGAAGAATCAACGCCGGTTTTTTCTTGCGCCGGCTGGGCGGAAGACCCGGCGGCTGTTTGGGCGGCAGCGGCGGGAATCAAGCTGTCCCCCGGCGCCGGCTTCAGGGGGTTGTATCCGCTCGACACTTCTTTCCCATCCGAATATCCGTCGCCGTCCGTGTCGGGGCTCAATGGATCGGTGCCGAGCATTTTTTCCTCTTGGTCGGTGAGTCCGTCCTGGTCGCTGTCGAGGAAAAGAGAATTCGAATTTTGGTTTTCGGCGGTCGCGAAAAGGGTCGTGAAAAATACAACGAAAGTTGCGATTCCGGTCGCGATAATTTTTGTTTTATTCGCTTTTTTCATACGGCCCAATTATACCACAAATTTTTGTTGTCAACAAAATTGTTTGGTGTTGATAAAATGGATGAGTATGATAGAGTTTTAAGTAGGTAGCGAGTAACAAAGCGGTGGGCGGTATAGCGAATATAAGGTCTTTGGTAACATGGTTGAAGGCAGTGGGTCTGGTTATTGGTCAATAGTCAAAAGAGTTATGACAAATAAAATACAAAGTTATAATGATCTAGATGTGTACCAACGCGCTTACAGACTTTCAGTAGTTGTTTGTTCCAAAATAGTCATAAAATTACCTACGGAAGAGAAATTTGACCTTGTGGACCAATTGAGACGCTCTTCAAAAGCTATTCCCCGATTGATTGCCGAGGGTTTTGGCAAAAAACACCAGAAAAAGGGCTTTCAAAAATATTTGGATGACGCTTCAGCAGAGGTAAACGAAACAGTTGTTAGCCTTTGCCATATCAGAGATATTTACCATAGTTATGTGAACCAAGAATCTGTGCGAAGAATGATAAGGGAATACGAAATTATAGGAAAACAGATTTATAAATTGAAACAGAGTTGGGATAAATTTTGTTGAATCTTTTGACCAATGACCAGTCCTACCGCCAATAACCTTGTTACCAATGACCAAAATTATGTTGAATAAAGCAAAAAATATAATCAGATTTATCGAAAAATACCCCCTCACCCTCCCCCAATTCATTCTCTCTTTTTCCGCGATCATCGCGCTGAGGATGCTTGGGGAAAATCTCCTTTCCGGATTTGAAGGAAAATCGGTTGATTTTTTCATCGGGTCGACTTTGGCGGCGTATCTCTTTTTTTTGTTCTCTTTTGTTCTGTTGGTTATCTTTCTGAGCGCGTTTTTGCGCGAATCTTCGCAAAAAATCGCCAATATCCTGCTTTGGGGCTTTTTTATCGTCATTTTTCCTCCGATTTTCGACAAAAACCTTTGTGGAGCGCAAAAATGCTGGAGTTTTTATACTTTTGACAGTTTTTTTGCCTTGCTCAAGCGATTTCTCACCTTTTTTGGGGACAGTCCGACAATCGGAATCACATATGGAGTTCGGATTGAAGTGGCGCTCGCTGTGCTTTTCGTGATTTTTTTGGTTTATATCAAGCAAAATAGGGTTGTAAAAGCTCTTTTGGCGGGGGTGGCAACTTATGCAATTTTGTTCATTCTCGGCTCATTTCCCTCTTGGCTCTCATTTTTGTTTCTTTGGCCTCAAAAAAGCCCCCTCGCAGTGCAAAATTTCGACATCGCCGCGCTTTTTCTCTCTCCGGCAGGCTATTTTTCCTTTCGAGATCCGGATTTCGTGAACGCGCTCAATGTGAAAATGAACCTTATATACGCCTTTTTGCTTGTTCCGGCGCTAGTTTTTTTCTTTTGGCGCGGTTTTTGGGGGAAATTCTGGCCGGTGGTCCGAAACATCCGTTGGATTCAAATCGCGATTCACTGCGGCCTTGTTCTTTTTGGGGCCGGATTGGGGGCGTTCTATTTCCCCAAAAACCTCACGATCGACATATTTTCCTTTCTGGCGTTGGCGAACCTGATTTTGGCATTTGTTTTTGCCTGGCTCGCTTCGGTTTTCCTCAACGACGAGGTTGATCTGGAAATCGACAAAATCACCAACCGAAAAAGGCCGACGGTCACGGGCGAGGTTGCGCCCGGTGACTATCATCTGTTGTTTTGGATGTGCTTCGCGTTGTCTTTGATTTTGGCTCTCACGGTCGGGGTGAAGTTTTTTCTCATCGCGCTCGTCTATCAAACCATCGGCTGGATATACTCCTGCGAACCGTTCCGACTCAAAAGATTTCCGGGCATCGCCACTTTTTTTTCGGCGCTGGCTCTCACTCTGCTTTTTTTGTCGGGCTTCGCGCTTTTGGCCGACAATCAGAACATTTCCGCCGTTCCCCCGAAAATTTTTTGGCTGCTCATCATTGCCTTCACTGTTTCTCTCCCGATCAAAGATCTCAAGGACATCGAGGGCGACCGGAAAAACGGCATCTGGACGATCCCAGTTCTTCTTGGCGAAGCTTGGGCGCGATTCGCAATCGGACTTGGAATTTTCGCCTCATATGCCCTGAGTGTCATCTGGCTCAACGTCAAAATTCTGTTTGTGCCGGCGATGGTTCTGGGCGCGGCGTCGTTTTGGATTTTGCAGAGCAAAAGCCCGCCCGCATCGCTACGCCAGCCCGCAGCAGATGCAGCGCTTCTGGCGGGCAAAGCGGGCTTTACTCGCGAAGCGTTGCGGGCGGGAATAAGCGCCCGAAGAGTGCATATTTTCGTTTTTGGGCTGTTGTTTGTTTATGTTCTTCTGATAGCCTGGATGATTTTTTGGCCGATGATAAAAGTTCGACTTTGAGGAATCCCGACAACTTGTTTGTCGGGAGGAAAAAGTCGAACTTTGAAAAACGAACGCAGGAGCAGGTTTGTAACCTGCTCCGAAAAGTTAAATATGCGAAGCAAGTTACAAACTTGCTTCTGCCATTGTGCTAAAAACACTATACAACCTCACCCAGTCCTCAAGCGACAATTTCTCCGCCCGCACCGCCGGTTCAAGGCCGGTTTTTTCTAATATTTCCGTAATCTCCGCCTTTGGGACCTGAAATCCGGCGGAAAGATTGTTTTCGAGAGTTTTCCTTTTGGATGAAAATCCGGCGCGGACGAGAGAGAAAAACTTTTTCGGATCCGCATCGGGAGTGTTTTTTCTTTTTATTCTTATCACAACCGAATCGACTTCGGGCGCGGGATCGAAATTTTCGCGGGAAACAGGAAACAAGATTTTCGGTTCGGCATAGAATTTCACTGAAATCGAGAGGATACTTTCTTTTCCCCCGACAGTAGAAACGCTCCGCGTTTCACTTCGAGGCTTCGCGTCTTGCGCGACGATTCTTTCCCCGACTTCTTTTTGGACCATCAAAATCATTTCGTCGGGCGGATATTTTGTTTCCAAAAACAAGCGAATGATTTTTGAAGTGATATAATATGGCAGATTGGCGACGACTTTGTAGGGCAAGAAATTGTTCTTTTCAAGAAGCGCCGGGAGATCTATTTTCAAAATGTCGTCTTTGATGATGTCCATCCCCTCTTCCAATCCCGATTTCCGGATGGCGTCTTCGCAAATCTTCGCGATATTTTCGTCAATTTCGATCGCCAAAACCCGCCCCGCTTTTCGGGTGAGATGTTTCGTGAGGATTCCTTTTCCCGGACCGATTTCGAGGACATTCTTGTTTTCGATGTCCGTCGCTTCGGCAATTTTTCGGGCGATGTCGTCATTCACGAGAAAGTTTTGACCGAGAGATTTTTTCGGAATCATACTATTTTGTCATTCCGACCGGACCCGCCCTGGCGGGGTAGCGGAGGAATCTATTTGGCTAAAAAATTGTCGATTACGGAGCGTAATTCACGAAGATCCCCGCCCGACTCGCTTCGCGACTCGAAGCGGGCTGGCCTCGGCCACGCTCGGGATGACACCACTGCAGTGGTGTCAATTCAATATTTCCTCCACCTTCACATTCACCACCCCCGCGCCGAGGTCGGCGATTTTTTGGAAGGCTTTCTTGTTGAGGTCGATGACGCGGCCCTTGCCATAGGGCCCCGAATCATTCACCTGCACAATCACCGAGCGGCCGCTTGCGCGGTTGGTGACGCGCAAGTATTTCCCGTATGCAAAATCGAGGCTGGCGGCTGTCATTCCATCACCGTTTTCATACCAGGTCGCCGCTCCCGTTTGCGTTTTCCCGACAATGATTTTCGTGCCCACGACTTCGATTTGGGAAACGGGAGGCTTTGTGATTTTTGAGCCGAGCAACTGGCGGTTCGTTTCTTTGCCGTTTGTGTATGTGATTTTATACGTTTTTTCGCGAACGCCTTTCTCTCCCTTTTGTTTGGTTTCTTTTTTCCGCCACAAAACGGTGTTGTCTTCTTTTTCAACCGTCTGGAAAGCAATATCTTCCTCGATGGCGATTTCTTCAAAATTTATTCTCGTGATTTTGATATCAATGCCCGATTTCAAAAGACTATCAAGTGCAGGCGCAATTTTGTCGGCGTGCGATAAAGTTATGTCCGCCTCATTCACGGCATCACGCACCGTCGTTCCGAGCGTGTCCAGGTTTTTCTTTCCGCCGTCGACTTCGATCGAAACCGGCAGAGCCCGGCGGATGATCACGCGGCTTCCCGGAAAAATTTTCGCGTCCGGCGCGGGAAAAACATAATCCTTCTCGCCGAGCGGAATATTTTTTTCGGCGAGCAATTCCGAAACGGTCGCTGCCGAAGCGGAGGTGGCGAAATAATTCCCGTTATCCGAGATGCCGACAAAAAACGGCTTGGCGATTTCAAACTTTTCTTTGTTGAACAGCCGGAAAAAATACCACAAAAGTCCGGCAACGGCGATTATCGAGAGAATAATGAAAAATTTCCTCATAAACCAGGCCGATCGGCCTGGCTTGTAATATACAATGTTTCGGGAAATAAAAAAAGCGGCTATATCTGCCTCTGCCTATACTGGATCGCTTCGGCGAGGTGCGGGACTTCGATCTGCTCGCTGTCCCCGAGGTCGGCGATGGTGCGGGCGATTTTGATGATGCGGTGGAAAGCGCGAGCGCTGAGGTGAAGCGAATCGACCGCCTGGCGCAGAAGCGCCGTTTCTTTTTCGCCGAGCCGGCAGAATTCCTTGAGTTCGCGGTTCTGCATTTCGCTGTTTGAAATCACACCGTCGACATTTTTGAATCTTTCCAGTTGCCTTTTGCGCGCCCTGATCACGCGCTCGCGGATGGCGGCGCTTTCCTCCCCCGTTTTCGAATCGGACAATTTTTCAAATTTCATCCGCGGGACTTCGATATGGATATCGATGCGATCGAAGATGGGGCCGGAAATTTTCCGCTGGTATTTCACGATGCCGGCTGGTGTGCAAGAACATAGTTTTTCCGGATCGGTCGCGTTTCCGCAGGGGCAGGGATTCATCGCGGCGATCAGCGTGAAACGCGCGGGAAATGTGAGGGTGGCTTGCGCCCGGGAGACACTGATCATTCCGTCTTCGAGCGGCTGACGCAGGTTTTCGAGGACGTTCCGGGAAAATTCGGGGAATTCATCCAAAAACAAAACGCCGCGGTGCGCCAAACTGATTTCGCCGGGACGCGGAAATTGGCCGCCGCCGACAAGCGAGACGGCCGAGGCGCTGTGATGGGGCGCGCGGTAGGGTCGCTGGGAAACGAGCGAAATTCCTCGCGCGAGTTTTCCGGCGATGGAAAATATTTTCGTCACTTCAAGGGCTTCATTGAAAGTGAGGGGTGGCAGGACGGACGGGAAAGTGCGGGCAAGCAGTGTTTTTCCCGAACCCGGCGGCCCGGAAAGAAGCACGTTGTGGGCGCCGGCCGCCGCGATTTCAAGAGCGCGCTTGGCGTGTTCTTGTCCTTTGACGTATGCCATATCGACCAAATATTTTTGAGGTTCAAAAATTCGCTCGAGACTCTGGGACGGCTCGGGTTCAATTGTTTTTTCGCCCGAAAGATGCGCAACGAGTTCGGAAAGATTTTTCACCGGAATTACCGTGAGGCCGGCGACAATTGCCGCTTCTTTGGCGTTTCCTTCCGGAACGATGATTTCGGAGATGTTTTTTTCTTTGGCCATCAAGGCAATTGGAAGTACGCCGTTCACGGGGCGGATGTCGCCGTTCAGGGAAAGTTCGCCGACGAAAAGGCGGTTTCCGGTTTCGGCGCGGGTCTGGCTCGTGGCCAGGAGAAATCCGAGGGCGACGGGAAGGTCGTAGAGCGGCCCCTCCTTTTTGATGTCGGCGGGGGCGAGATTCACGGTGATGTGTCCGCACTTGTGCGGCGGGCGAAAGCCGGAATTTTTGATGGCCGAATTCACGCGGTCTTTCGACTCTTTGACGGCCGCGTCGGGAAGGCCGACGATTGAGAAAATGTGCGTTCCGGAATGCGTGTCGACTTCAACTTCGACGATGTGACTCGTGAGTCCGAGGGTGGTGGCGGAAAGAACTTTTGATGACAAATTTTTGTATTTAGTATTTAGTATCTGGTATTTTGTATTTTTTTATTTGGGCGACGACCACCAAAAGCACTCCAATCGAAATATATACATCCGCCAGATTGAATACGGGCCAGCCCGCAATGCTTCGCATAGCGATGCTGGCGGGAAAAAATTTCAGGTCGATGAAATCAACCACACAGCCGAATCTTGCGCGGTCGATCACGTTCGAGAATGCGCCGGCCAGGATCAAGGTCAAAAAAATTTTCTCGATTTGTTTTTTCGCCTTGAAAAAAATATACACCAGCGCCACAATCACGGCGGTCCAGGTGGAATAAAAAATCGCCGGAGCAATCGGGATTCCCCAGGCGATGTTTTTGTTGCAGACGGAATTTTCAAAAAAAATTATTTTGGAAATCTGGTCGAGAGAAACGAGCAAAAAGAAAAAGAGTGTAATCCGAAAATAATTTTTCATCAATTTTATTTTTTACAGTCAAGGCAAGCTTCGGCTTGCGGATAAGCCCGCAGCCGCTCAAGAGGAATTTCTTTTTGGCAGTTCGCGCATTTTCCGTATGTTCCGTTTTTCATCCGCTCGAGCGCCGCGTCGATTTTTTCGAGTTCCGCTTTCATCGATTCGTCGACGGCCAGATTGCTTTCGTACATCTCCATCTCGTCCGCGTTTTCCTCCTCGTCCCGCTCGATTTCGGTGAATTTTGTTTCGTATTCGCGGTCGACTCCCTTTTCGCCCGTTTCGGTCTTGGCGAGATTTTCTTCAATGCGCTTTTTTTCTTCGAGAAGTTTTTGTTCGAGTTCCTCCCGGATCTTTTCGTCAATCATATTTTTTCCTTATGAATTACTCCGCATCAAAAGTATAGCCTAGTAATAGATATATTTCAAATGGCGCAACTTGGCTTTTCGGGTTTGCATATCCATTTCCACGGCGACGGCATCAAGGCGATGGGGCGCGTCATCAAGTCCGCGAAGGCGCAGATATCGTGAGATGATGCGTGTGAGCTTTTTGTACTTCGCCCGGGTGACGGCTAGTTCCGGATTTTCCGAGTCGCGGCCGCCGCATTGGCGCGCTTTCACTTCGACGAAAGCGATTTCGCCGGTTTTCTTTTCGCGGGCAATTATATCGATCTCCCCGACGCGGCGCCCGACGTCGTTCTGGAAATTGGTTTCCAGAATTTCATACCCATTCCTTGCAAGATAATTCGCGGCGATTCTTTCGCCGACCACACCGATTTGTTTTGTTTCCTGGTGCATATAAACAAGTATAGCTTTTTTCCGCAAACAAAAAAACCGCCATCAAGGCCGTCTTGTTTACCCATCTTTTTTCCCGGTATAAGTTATCTGATACCGGGCGCTGCAAGCGCCCGCAAAAATATATTAAGTGGCGGCAGCGCCCGGTGTTTGACATGTATCAACATAACGACCGAGTACTGCTAGCCCGGGTGAAAGGCGTCACAGTTACATACTGCCGATATGTAATTTGCGTACATGTCTCGTTATCACCAACCTCCCCACGGTTTAGAAAGAACCTTAATTTTTGATTTTTATTTTTTCAAAAATTTTTTTATTTTTGTTTTTTACCCTTTCCCGCGTTGGGGAAGAGAATGGGGAAGCCAATGAGTTCCAATCGCAAATAGGGGGAAATTGCGATTGGAACTCATTGGCCCCGCCCGCAACGCTTCGCAAGCGAGAGCTTTCTCGCGTAGCGATACGGGCGGGCTTGGTTTGCTCGGTTTTCAAGGCTACACATACAGTATAGCAGATTTTTCGGAAAAGGTCAACAGTAATCACATAACACATAACATAAAACACATAACAACCGAAAAAATGTTCCATGTTATGTGTTATGTGCTATGAGAAAATTATTTCTCCGACATATAGTCCAAAATCGCGCGGATGGAATTTTTTGAAGTTGAGAAGATGAAATAGCTCCCGGTCTTTCCGGAGAGAAGAGTATAGTCGAAAGACGCGTTTTCCAGGCCCGGAATGTTGAAATATCGGATATCGGCGTTCTTGTATTTTCCAGAATTGAATGCAGCTTCCGTCTCCGACGGTGTCTTGTCGAGATAAAAAGATTTGAAACCTGAAACAAAATCTTTTTCCTCGCTCTTGAGGGATTCGGCAAGGCCGTCCGCCTGCGAAAGCTTGAAAGCGGCGCCCAATTTCGGCTCTCCGTTTTCCGCAAACAGGAAGACACTATAATCGCTTGAAAGCTTTTCCGTCATACTTGCCGGAAAACGGAAATCAAAAATCTCGGAAAATTTCGCGGGACTCACCAGCTGATTGTCTTTGGAAATAATTTTTATTTCCATCGCTTTTCCGGTCGAATCGGAAGCGGCAATATTTTTTGCGTTTTGATTGATGGCAAGTTTTGTCGTTTCCGCGCCTGCTTCAATATCGAGATCCCATTGTTTGAGCGCGGTTTGCTGGGACGCCGGTTCGGTGGTCGGCGGCGTTTGGACTTGCGGCGTCGGCGGGGACGTTTTTTCGGAAGAACGCACGAAGAACCACCAATAATACGCGCCGCCTCCGGCGAGCGCCAAGATCAAAACGACGGAAATGATTACAGCCGACTTGCCGGATGGTTTTGGTTCCGTCTTTGGCGGCTCGGTTGCCGTCCCAATATTTTTGTCATCGAAAGGAGAGCGGGTTTGAAAAAAAGTTTCCGTTCCGAGCGGATTCGGAAGCGCGCCTTTTTCAGGCTTAGTTTCAAAGGGAGGATTACTTGATTGTTGCGTGGGAGTTTGAACGGGAGAAACGCTTGGTGTCGAAGATGGAATGCGAGGTTGGCTTGATGGCGCAGGCGGCGCGGAAAAAACTTTTTGGTCGGGAGCGGAAGGCTTCGGCGGTTGAACAATCGGAGTTTCCGGCCGCGGGGGTTGGGGCGACGGAATCTCGTTCGGTGAGGCGATTGTTTCAGTTTCTGTCTCTGACGAAATTTCCGTTTTTCCGGCTGCAACATTCTCGGTATCTTCTTTCATAGTCCGAACGTTTCCGTAATTGTTCGGAAGGGCGGTGTTTGAGCTTGTGTCGACTGGTTCCGGATTGGACGAAGAGCGGTTGAGTGAAAACATAATGGTTCTCTGCGAACTACCCGCCCGCAACGCTTCGCAAGCGAGAGCTTTCTCGCGTAGCGATGCGGGCGGGCGAATCTGTACAAATATACGAATGGGTTGTGGGTTGTGCGCGATATAGATTAATTGTGTAGTTAAAGAAAAAACACAATTTTCGTATATTCGTACAAAATTCGTAATTCGTAGAGACTACGTTGTTCGCAGTATATTTGTGTTAATTTTTGTATCTAAAATTCTTGGCTCCTATTTTACACTATTTTGCAATCCTCGCATAGTGAGGTTGATGCGGCCGAGGTTGTCGATCTCCTTCACTTTCACGGTGATCATCTGTCCGACCTTGAGGACATCGTCGACTTTCCCAATCCTTTTTTCCGATATTTCCGATATATGAACCAGTCCTTCCTGGCCGGGAAGGATTTCGGCGAAGGCACCGAAGTTCATAATGCGCGTCACGCGTCCCTTGAAGATTTCACCCGGCACGACTTCGTGAGTGAGATTCTTCACCCATTCGAGAGCTTTTTTGCCCGCCTCCGGGTTGCCGGCCGTGATGAAAACCAGACCGTCGTCTTCGATATCGATTTCCACGCCTGTTTCGTCGATGATCTGATTGATCACTTTTCCGCCCGGTCCGATCACGTCGCGAATTTTTTCCGGATTGATTTTCAAAGTAATGATGCGCGGAGCGTATTGAGAAAGATCGGCCCGCGGTTTGTCCAGAGTCTTGTTCATCGTGCCGATGATCTCAAGACGATTTTTTCGGGACTGTTCGAGAGTCGCGCGGATCATATCGGACGTGAGTCCGTCGGTTTTCACGTCAAGCTGGATGGCGGTGATTCCCTTGAGGGATCCCGCGATCTTGAAGTCCATTCCGCCGAAGTGGTCTTCCGGTCCTTGGATGTCGGAAAGCAATTTGTATTTTTCGTCCGATCCAATCACGATTCCGACGGAAACTCCTCCGATGACGGCGGTTGTCGGAACGCCAGCGTCAAGAAGCGCCAGATTCGATCCGCAAGTGCTGGCCATCGAGGAAGATCCGTTCGAAGACAGGATTTCGCTCACGAGGCGAATTGTGTATGGAAAAGATTCCTTGTCGGGAATGACGGATGCGAGGGCTTTTTCGGCGAGCGCTCCGTGACCGATTTCGCGGCGTCCCGGTCCACGCATTGGACGGACTTCGCCGACTGAAAACGGCGGGAAATTATAGTGGTGCATAAAGCGTCTCTTCTCATCGAGTTCCATTGTGTCGACGATTTGCTCCATTCCGGGCGCGCCGAGGGTCGCGATCGTGAGGGCCTGCGTTTCGCCGCGGGTGAAAAGCGCGCTGCCGTGGGTGCGGGGCAAAATTCCGACCTGACAGGAGATGGAGCGCACTTCGTCGAGCTTTCGGCCGTCGGGTCGTTCGTCTTTTTCAAGAACGGCCTTGTCGAAAATTTTCTGCATCTCGGCGTCGATCGCGACGATGGCCAGTTCTTTCATCCGGCTGGCGTCGTCCGGATATTTTTCTTTCACATATTCCCCGACTTCCGAAAAAAGCTCGTCCTGCATTTTCGTTTGGACGTTGTGGTCTTTTTGGAAAAGAGCCGGTTTGATTTTCGCGGAAAATTTTTCCACGATTTCGCGCGCGAAATCATCGGTCGGCACGAACAAAATCGGTTCCGCTTTCGGTTTCCCGATTTCTTTCTGGATGTTTTTGATGAAAGCGGCGATCTGGTCGATGGTTTTCTGTCCTTCGGCCAGAGCCTCGAAAATTTTTGCTTCTTCGGCTTCTTTCGCGCCCGTTTCAATCATATTTACCTTTCCCTCGATTCCGCAGGCGAAAATTTCAAAAAGGCTGTTTTCTTTTTCCCCGTTTTTCGGATTGATGACGGGCTTGCCCTCTTTTTCCCCGATCCGGACGGCGGCAATCGGCCCGTTCCAAGGGATGTCGGAAATCGCGAGAGCCGTTGAAGCGGCCAGCGCGCCGACAAGCGCCGGGTCGTTTTCCTGGTCGATGGAAAGGACGGTGACGATCACCTGCACTTCGTTTCGCATCTGCTGGTTGAAGAGGGGGCGGATCGTCCGGTCGATGAGGCGGCCGTTCAAAATTGCTTCGTCGGTGGGCCGGCCTTCGCGCTTGATGAAGCGGCTTCCCTTGATTTTCCCGGAGGCATAGAATTTTTCTTCGTAGTCCACCATCAGCGGGAAATAGTTCATTCCTTCGCGCGCCTGGCGACTCATCACGGCGGTGGCGAGCACCAAGGTGTCGCCGTATCTCACGGTGACGGAGGCATTGGCCTGTCCGGCCAAAAGACCCGTCTCAACGACGAGTTTTCTTCCCGCGACTTCGGTCTCGAATTTTTTCACTTTTTCCATTTGAAGATTTTCCCGAACAGCGTCAATAAACGAATCTCACGTATCTAGTACTATGCCATAGTAGTATATACGTGGTATTTGCCATTGCTGCTGCTGGGATAAATTGTTTATATCAAAAACTTTTTCTTGTTCTCGCTCAAATTTATGAAATCGTCGGCGGCTTCGATGAGTTTCCCGGAGGCCGACTCATGGAAAGCGATCACTTCCACGCGGCAGCCTTTCGTGTTTTGGAGATATTGTACAAGAGGAATATAGTCACCATCTCCGGTCACCAGAACGACGACGTCCAAGTGCTCCGCGAGCTTGATCGCGTCGACGGTGATGCCGACGTCCCAGTCCCCTTTCTTGGCTCCGCCGGGAAAAATCTGCAAGTCCTTCGTGCGGACTTCATATCCCGATTTTTGCAGGGCTTCGAAGAAATTTTTCTCAAGGCCTTCAAGCGTTCGGATTCCATAGGCGATGGCGCGGATGAGCTTTCTGCCCGAAAGACCCGCTTTCAAAATTTCTTTGAAATTGACTTTCTTTTTATAAAGGACTCTGGCGGAATAGTACATATTCTGTATGTCCACCAAGACTCCGACTCTTTGTTCCGGAAATTTTCCTGTTGTCATAGTTTATTCCTTCAGGCCCAAAGCCGTCGCCAGTTTTTTGAACCTTTTCGGATTTTTTTCTTTGAGATAGTCGAGCAACTTTTTGCGCTTGGAAACCATTTTGAGCAGGCCGCGTCTGGAATGGTTGTCCTTTTTGTTCTTTTTGAGGTGCGAAGTGAGGCTTTTTATCTTTTCGGTGAAAAGCGAAACCTGGACCTCCGGGGAACCGGTGTCCTTTTGATGAGTTTTCGAAGCTTCGATGACTTTCGTTTTTTTCTGCTTTGTAAGGGCCATATTTTGCTGATTTAAGTTGATTATTCTGTTAGCTTAATCATACCGCTAAAAGCGTTTTTTGGCAAGAAACAGGGGTTGTGATATTTTCATTTTCCCCTGAATATCCTATTATACATATGTTATGGAAATAATCAAGGGTTTGAATGATCAACAGAAAGAGGCCGTTCTCACGACGGAAGGGCCGGTTTTGGTGATTGCCGGGGCGGGATCGGGCAAAACACGGCTTTTGGTGCACCGGATCGCCTACCTCATCCGTGAAAAAAGAATTTCGCCGCGCAATATTCTGGCGGTCACCTTCACAAACAAGGCAGCCGGAGAAATGAAAGAGAGAATAAGGAATTTGATCGGCGGGGATTTTCGCCAGCAGCCGTGGATGGGCACTTTTCACCACATCTGCGTCCGCATTCTTCGGACCGAAATCGAAAAACTTGGGTTCAAAAAAAGCTTTGCGATTTTCGACGACTCCGACCAACTGGCTCTTGTGAAAAAGATTATGAAAGAAAAAGAAATCAGCCCGGAGCAGTTCAATCCCCGGGCGATGCTCGCGGTGATTTCGAAGGCCAAGGGCGAACTTATGCGGGTCGAGGACTATATTTCCGGCGAAAGCCGTTTCGAGCGGATTGTGGCGCGTGTTTTCGAGGCCTATCAAAAAAATCTCAAAGAGAACAACGCCCTTGATTTCGACGACATCCTGCAAAAAACCGTCGAACTTTTCAAGGGATTTCCCGAAACGCTGGAAAAATACCAGAATATATTCCGGTATATACTCGTCGATGAATACCAAGACACGAACCGCGCCCAGTATGTTTTGGTGAATCTTTTGGCTCAAAAGCACCGCAACCTTTGCGTCGTGGGCGACGATTGGCAGTCGATATACGCCTTTCGGGGGGCGGATGTGCGCAATATTTTGGATTTTGAAAACGATTATCCGGAGGCCAAGGTGGTGAAGCTCGAAAAAAATTACCGCTCGACCCAGAAAATCTTGGATGCCGCCCACAGCGTGATTTCCAAAAACGTCCGTCGCAAGGACAAAAAGCTCTGGACGGACAACGCCGGCGGGCATGATTTGGTCGTGCGCGACGCCTCCGACGAACAGGACGAGGCGGAATTCATCGTTCGTGAAATCCAAAGGCTTTCCGAAGAAGAGACTTTAAGCCTCAATGAATTTGTTGTTCTCTATCGCACCAACGCCCAGTCGCGCGCGATCGAGGAGGCGTTTCTTGAGGCGTCCATTCCCTATCGCGTGGTCGGCGGAGTGCGCTTCTATGAACGGCGGGAGATCAAGGATTTCCTGGCGTATTTGCGCTTTATCGCCAATCCGGCGGACGAGGTGAGTCTTGAACGGATCATCAATCTTCCCCCGCGCGGGATCGGAAACGTCACTTTGGGAAAGTGGATAAGGTTTTCCCGCGAGAACGGCCTTGACTTTGTTTCGTCGGCAAAAAAGACAAAAAATATCCCAAGCCTCAACGCGGCCAAAATGGATGCGATCGCGAAGTTCGGAGCGCTTGTGGAGAGACTGCGCGAAGAAGCCGAACGTGTTTCCATCATCGATCTTATGGAATCGGTTTTGGCCGAGACGGGATATCAGCGGATGCTGCTTTCCGAGGGGGAAGTCGGACAAATCCGCTTTGAAAACGTTCGCGAATTGTTCACGGTGGCCGAAAAGTATAAAGGCGAAAAAGGTTTTGCCGGCCTGGAGCTGCTTTTGGAGGAAGCGGCGTTGATGGCTTCGACGGACAACATCGATTCGAAATCGGGATTGGTGCATCTGATGACGCTTCACAGCGCCAAGGGGCTTGAATTCGACACGATTTTTATCGCCGGAATGGAAGAAGGGCTGTTTCCGCATTCGCGCGCGCTTCTTGACGAACGCGAACTCGAAGAGGAAAGGCGCCTCTGCTATGTTGGCATCACGCGGGCCAAGAAGAGAGCCTATCTTCTCTGGGCGGCGACGCGGCATATCTTCGGCTCGACGCGCGTGAATGTTTCGTCGAGATTTTTGGAGGATATCCCGGATGAGTTGAAAAGTAATACAACTGCAGGAGCAGAATTGTATTCTGCTTCGCATATTTCGCAATCTCCGAAAATATTCGGAGCAGGTTGCAAACCTGCTCCTGCGCCCAGGGAAAGGTCGAACCTTGGCGAAGAAGCGATGTTGTTACCCGACGGCCAGCGCGTCCGGCACGACGCTTTTGGCGAAGGCGTTGTCATCTCAACCGAGGGCGATATCATCACAATCGCTTTTATGAAAACCGGCCTCAAAAAAATATCTGCGAGATTCACGAAGCTGAAAAAAATATAATAATCGTGAATTTCTTGAAAACAAAAAACAGGGCTCTCCCTATGCGATATGCTGAGCGCGCCCTGTTTTTCTTGTTAGTATATGAATCCTTTGATCACCCGGCTCGAGGCGGAAATGGTGCGGGTGGATTTTTTTCCGAAACCCGCGTAGTTCATCTCGGAAATCGTCACTGAATTCCCGCTCACTTTTTCCACGATGCCGACGTGTCCCCAGCGCGATTCCCCTGTCACGATGATTGCGCCGGCCTGGGGCGCCCGTCCAGTCGATCTTCCGCTGGCGCGGGCATTGGTGAGCCAGGCGCCGGCGTTTCCGCCCCACGGAACATATTTTCTTTGGGCCACATACCAGGTGCAATATCCGTACGGGAAGCGGTGTCCGCCTCCGGCTCGTGAGTCCATTTTGTACGAACCGGTTGCGGCGGCCGGCCGCGAGGCGTATCCGGTTGTTCCGGACGCCGTCGCCAGTTGAGTTCCTGTCGCGGTCTGGGCCGGCGCGGGAGAAACAAATCCATCCGGAACGATCAACTCTTGCCCTTCTTTCAATTTTTCGTCGGCCGTGAGCTGGTTATAGGTGATGATTTTGCCTTTGTCCGCGTTGTACTTTTGGGCGATCGCGTCAAGCGAGTCGCTCTTTTGAACTTTGTATTTCACGCCGGTCACCGGAAGGATGGAAAGCTTGTCGCCCGGTTTTATCATCGAAGTTTCGGAAAGATTGTTGGCCCAAAGGATCGTGTTTGTGGTTACGCCGTGGGCGGCGGCGATGGAGCCGGCCGTATCGCCGTTGCGGACCTCATATGTCCGCACGCCGCGGCTTTTCGATGACGTGAGCGCGCCCGGTCCGGAAACGGCCAGCACGATCTGACTGTCTATGCTCGGCGCCGGCTCGAAAAGGCTGTCCGCGCTTTCATAAAGATAATTTTCTCTTCCGGATGCTTCACTGGAAAAGGCGGGCGGTTCGGCGCTGAAAAGGGGAACCGCGGCAAGATTGTTTTTCTTTGAATTTTCAATAGCGATCTTGTTGCGGAGCGCTTCGGTCGGATCCACTTTTTCTTCAGTGAAAAACCCGAAAGGCGTGCCGCTCAAATTTTGTGTCGAAGCGATGTTGAGGAGTGCGACAAGAAGCACGCAAAAAGCCACCACAAGGGTAGCCGCATATTTTCTGGCCCAGCCGGCAAGGCGAAAAGCGGAAGACCTTTGTCTCAGGCGAGTTGCAAAGGTTATCTGGCTTTGATGGATTTTTCCGGCAACGATTCGAAAGTTCTTCCCTCTTAGTAATGTTCCGAGCGCGCCCAGCGCGACGCGGAACAGGCTTCTTGGGTTGTTACTAATTGGTTTGATCCTTCTTTTGGATCGGGGGCTCGAAGTTTTTCGGAGAAAAACCGATTTACGGACGCGATTTCCGCCCAATCCCTAATTTTTATGACGGGTAAAAGGTTATCACAACGGCATATATTGTCAAGTCCCGAAAAACGGGAAAAGATGTGGAGAAGCGATATTTTTCCCTTATACAAGCCATATATCACCTTTTACCCTCCTGCAAGAATGAATTATCTGCTAATATATATACGTTGGTCATTGGTTACAAGGTCATTGGCGGTGGGACTGGTTATTGGTCTTTGGTTGTTGGGAAAAATCCAATGACCAATGACTCACGACCAGACCAACCTGCCTGCCGGCAGGCAGGCTGCCCACAGCCCTGTTACTAATGACCAAATAATACGAAAGCAATGGATCTAAGGCGACTTAAAATTGAATACCTCGAATACCTGGAGATCGAAAAAGACCGGTCGCAAAAGACGATTGAGAATTATGACCACTATCTCGAGCGCTTTTTGGCGTGGTCGAAAGCGAAATCGCCGGCTGACATCACCGACGAGCTGGTGAGGCGCTATCGAATGCAGCTCAATCGCCTGGCGGACGCGAAAGGTCGGCCACTCAAAAAAATCACTCAGAATTACCACGTGATCGCTCTTCGGAATTTTCTCAAATATCTTGCCAAACGCGACGTCAAAACGCTTGCGGCGGACAAGGTGGAGCTTGGAAAAACCCAACGGCAAGAAGTGGAATTTCTGGAGCCCGATGAGGTTGAAAGAATATTTGCGGCGGCCGAAAGTCTTGATTTGAAAGCGTTGCGGGATCGGGCGATTCTGGAGCTTTTGTACAGCTCGGGCTTGCGCGTATCGGAACTCACGAGCCTCAATCGCGATCAGGTGAATCTCAAAACCGGCGAATTCAGTGTTCGCGGGAAAGGCGGCAAGATCCGGGTTGTGTTCATTTCGGATCGCGCAAAAAGCGCGCTTGAGCGGTATCTTGATAAAAGGTCGGATGTTGATCCGGCCGTGTTCGTGCGGATCGGACTGAAACATATTGAAAAGAAAAGCAAGGGGGAGGATCTGCGTCTCACTCCCCGCTCGATCCAGCGGATCGTGAAATTTTATGCGACCAAAGCCGGCATCGTGAAAGACGTTCATCCGCACACTCTGCGCCACTCTTTTGCGACCGACCTTATCGCGAACGGCGCCGACATCCGCTCGGTGCAGGAAATGCTCGGCCACTCGTCAGTGACGACGACGCAGATCTATACTCATGTCACTAATAAGCAATTAAAGGAGGTTCATAGGGCTTTTCATGCTAAAAGACGAAAATAATTTTTTCCAAAATCGGAATTATAAAAAAAGCCCGGAATAAAATTCCGGGCTCTTGGATGTTTTCACCAAACATTTGTTTGGCCAGCATTTCCTTCAACTCATCCATCTCAAATCCTCCTTTTTTGTAAAGTAATCCTATTTTTTCTCCTTTTCCTTCTTTCTCATCTTTTCGACGATGCGGGTGAGGCGGTAGGTGACCAGGATGACGGCCGTGGTCACGATTCCGGCATATATGAACATCGCCGTGATGTCGCCGGAGCCTTGCGTTCCAAAAACACGCTCGAAAAGTTTGCGGATGGCGTCGTTCCAGGCGAGTGCCGCCACAAGCCCCATCGCGCCGGTCATCAATGTCACGATTTTCTCCACGAAAAAAACGTGGAGCTTTTGCTCTTCGGCCTTCGAAAGTTTTTTTTCTTCGGATTTTTCTTCAGGCATAATTTTTGTCATTTTACAATTGGGCGATAGTGGACTCGAACCACTGACCTTTTGCGTGTCGAGCAAACGCTCTAACCAGCTGAGCTAATCGCCCGTAATCGGGATGGGACCAGTTGGGATCGAACCAACGACCCTTCGATTATGAGTCGAGTGCTCTGCCACTGAGCTATGGTCCCGTGCAAAAATCGGCTTCATATAACCAGTATAGCCTAATAAACGAATTGATTAAAGTCAATATTTCCTACGCTTTTTCCGGTTCGTCGAAACTTTCGCTTTGTTGAAGCTTCGACGATGTCGCGGGCGTGGCGGGCGTGGCGGCGACGGATTCTTCGGGCTCTCCGACAGATTCCGCGGCTTTTTCCGTTTCCGGTTTTTCGACTTTTGCGATCTCGCGGAAAAACAAAGTCCAGGCGGTCGTCTTGAAGGTGATGAAAATCGAAGAGACGGAAAGCACGGCCAGCAGGAAAAAAACGATTGCGAAGAAAAGGAAAATTCCAAAGATGATTTTGCTCATATAGAAGAAAATCGCTCCGGTCGGAATGAGGATGAGAAGCGCGATTCCCGCCACCGGAAGAAGAACAATTCCCGCGGCGATGTTCACCGCGACGAGAAGCAGGCCGAAGACAATTGAATTCTTGACGTTCTTGAGGAGCAGGTCATACCCGTTTTCAACGGCGCTCCAGACGCCGAGATCGGAAAGGATAATATAAAATTCGGCGAAAATATTGGTGAGGGCGATCACATAGACAAGAGGGATGAAAACGGCGAAAGCCAGAATACCCAAAACGATCGCGCTCACCCAGGAACCTTTCATGGCGAGGAATATGGCCGGCAGAGCCAGGACGGCAATGATGACCAGCACGGTGAAAAAAAACAGAAGATAAAGCCGAAAAAGTTTTCCGACATATTTTTTTCCCGTCTTCCACCCCGCGCGGAATGTCGTTTTCTTGTTTTGCGCGATGAGATTCACGGATTTTACGAGTCCCGCCTTTGCGGCCAGGGAAATCAAAAACAAAACTATGCCGACGGCGAAAAGAACGAGCGCGATTGCCAAAACAATCTGCCAGTGGGATTCGATGAAACTTTGGGCTGCCGCGCCGCCTTTTTTCTCCCAGTCTTCGTTGTTTCCGACATTGAAATTTCCGGGCGAACCGAGTGCCATCAAAAGGCCGAACCAGAGCAAAAACTTGTTCTGCCAGACGATGCGACCGGCCTGTTTGAGGATTTCGATGTAGGGAAGCTCTTTTTGCGTGGGTTTTTTTGCGTTGTTCATTTTTTTTGCGCAGTCAAGGATCTGAAATTTTTTGGAAAATCGACTCGGACCGTAAATTTTCTTGCTAAAAATTTTCTTCCGGCCAGCAACCACCAAAGAAAATTTTTAGAGAAAATTTAGGTCCTCAGACAAGATTTTCCAAAAAATTTCAGATCCTTGACTTGCTTATCTCCAGACACAGGTTAGTTTTCAGCTGGATTTGTATCTGCTTTGTTTTCAAATTTTATCAACTCGTTGAACTCTTCCTGTTCGATTGTTTCTTTTTCCAAAAGCGTTTTGGCGATTTTTTCGAGAATATCCTTTTTCTCCTTGATAATCTTTTCGGCGGTGTCGAAAGCGTCCGAAATGAAACGCGAAACTTCCCGGTCGATTTTGTCGGCGGTCGATTCGGAATAGTTTTTTTCCTCGCTGATTTCTTTTCCAAGGAAGATGAGTTCTTCCTTGCGTCCGAAAGTGCGCGGCCCGAGGTTGCTCATTCCGAATCTTGTGACGAGTTTTCGGGCGATGTTCGTCGCTCGTTCAAGATCATTTGAGGCGCCGGTGGTCACGTCGCCGAAAATCGTTTTTTCACTCACATATCCTCCAAGAAGAACCGCCAGTTCGTCGATGAAATAGGCGCGGGAATAAAGGCGCTTGTCTTCCTGCGGGGCGGCAAGAGTGTATCCGGCTGCTTGGCCGCGTGAGATGACGGAGACTTTCTGAATGGGATCGGCGTTGGGAAGGCTGGCCCCGACAAGCGCGTGGCCGGCTTCGTGCCAAGCGGTGATTTCTTTTTCCTTCACGTTCAGGATTTTGCTTTTCCGTTCGGGCCCGAGAATCACTTTTTCGATGGAAATTTTCATCTCGTTTTCGCCGATTGTCTTCTTCCCGCGGCGGGCGGCCAGAATCGCTGCTTCGTTCACGAGATTGGAAATGTCGGCTCCGGAAAATCCCGGAGTGCGGGAAGCGATTTTTTTGAAATCGACGGTTTTGTCGAGAGGCTTGTTTTTCGCGTGGATTTTGAGGATGGCTTCGCGCTCTTTGATATCCGGCAAATCCAAGACGACCCGGCGATCGAATCTTCCCGGCCGCAAAAGCGCCGGATCAAGGACGTCGGGGCGGTTGGTGGCGGCGACGACGATCACGTTTGTGTCGGTTTCGAAACCGTCCATTTCGACCAGAATCTGGTTGAGGGTCTGTTCGCGCTCGTCGTGCCCTCCGCCGAGGCCCGCGCCGCGATGACGGCCGACCGCATCGATTTCATCGATGAAAACGATGGCCGGCGCGTTCTTTTTGGCCGTCTTGAAAAGATCGCGCACGCGGCTGGCGCCGACGCCGACGAACATCTCGACGAATTCCGACCCGGAAATGCTGAAAAAAGGAACATTGGCTTCTCCGGCCACGGCTTTGGCGATCAAAGTTTTTCCCGTTCCCGGCTGCCCGAGCAGCAAAACGCCTTTTGGAATCCGCGCGCCGAGATCCAAAAATTTTTTCGGATGTTTCAAAAACTCGACGATTTCGCGGAGTTCCTCTTTGGCTTCTTCCGCGCCGGCCACGTCCGCGAAAGTTATTTTTTTCTTCCCGTTTTTCTGGGGCGGAATGAGGCGCGCCCGCGACATACCAAAAGAAAGCGCCTGGTTGTTTCCGCGCTGGGCCGAGCGCATCATATACCAGAGAAACGCGCCAATGATGAGAAACGGGAGGATGAAAGGAATGACGGTGCTTATCCAGAAAGCCGAAGTGGTCGTGTCCTTGATGCTCACGCTCACCGCGCGCAATTTTTCCGGATCGACGCCGTAGTTTTTGAGGGATTCGGAAAGCGAAGATTCGGCTTCCTTGCGGGAACTTTCTTTGGCGTCGTCGGTGAGGGTGATGTTCAGCTTTTCGCCTTCCACCTGAATCTCTTTCACTTTCCCGTCGTTGATTTGGTTCGCCAACTCGTTGAGATTTATATTCTCCACCTTTTGAATGGGCGCGTTATACACCATCACGATTCCGGAAATGGCGAAAAATACCAGCAAGATTATTATTAGGTTTTTTATGAAATTTTTCATACGTTAGACTTTCTGATGATTAATGTATCACCAACTCGTCCAATTTTCAAGCCCTTGAGCTTGATTTTTTGCCGTTTGTTTTTGCCACTTTTCAAAATCTTCAAAATTTCCTCGATGTGTGCCGATTCGATTTCGCGCAAGCCGGGAGCCCGCTTTTCGATCGCGAGGCGGAGGACTTCTCTTTGAACCGCGGGATGAAGGCCGTTTATCTTTGAAACGTTCAGCGTTTTGTTTTTTGCGAGCCACTCCCTCGAAAACCGGCTGATGAAATCATAATCGTCCGCAACCGATTGCGACAGTTTGTACAAAATGTCCTGAATATTCGGATTGAAATTTTTTTCAAGATGTCCAAGAAGCCGGTTTCGGATTTTGTTTCGCGTGAAATCGAGTGCGAGGTTGGTCTTGTCGATTCTGTACGGCACATTATTCTTACGTAAATAGTCCAGAATATCTTTTCGGGGAACGTTCAGCAGCGGTCGGATAATTTTCAGTTTATTTTCCTCCCCTGCCCGAGGGGAGGTGCCCCGAAGGGGCGGAGGGGTGGGAGCTGATAGCGCAATAGCAGAGAACTTTATCGCTCCCAATCCCCGCAGTCCCGTGCCGCGCAAAATCCGCATCAAAACCGTTTCGGCTTGGTCGTTCAAGTTGTGGCCGACGGCAATCAAGTCCATCTTATATTTCTTGCAAACTGCCTCGAAAAAATTGTATCGGATAATTCGCAGAGTATCTTCCGGGCATGGAACATGGAGCATGGAACATGGAGCATTTTTTATCTTGATTGGCAGATTGTATTTTTCGGCCAGCTTTTTCACAAATTGTTCGTCTTTTCCTGAATCTTTGCCCCGCAGGCCGTAATTCACGTGCGCGACAACCAATTCAAGGTCGTATTTCTTTTTCAGCCTGCAAAGAACATCCAAAAGACAAACCGAATCCGGGCCACCCGAGCAGCCGACGACGATTTTCGCTCCGCGGTCGAACAATCGATGGCGAAAAATATTTTCCTGGATTTTTTTGACGAGGTTCAATGAGATGAGCAAATTATGCGAGAATATACCCCTCTTTTTTCAGAATTTCAATAGTTTTCTCAATAGCTTCTTCGAGTTTTCTGTCCGCGTTTACGACTACATAATCATAGAAAGACATTTCTTTCTCGATTTCATTTTCAGCATTGCGAATTCTTTTTTTTAATTCTTCCGAATCAATGTTTTTGTCGCGATTTTTTAAGCGTCCTTTCAATTCTTCGGTGGATTTAGGTTTGATAAAAATCGTTGTGGCATCATAATTTTTTTTATAGTATCTGGCGCCGACAATATCTACGTTTGCGATCACATTCAAACCTTTTGCTATTTTTTCATCCAAATCAGGCTTGTAAGCTCCGTAGTAAGTATCCCTGTTTTTGATAAAAGTGTACTCAAGAATGTTTCCGTCTTCGATATTTTTTTCAAATTCCTCTTTTGAAAAGAAATAGTAATCAATTCCATGTTGTTCTTTATTTCTGGGCTTTCTTGAAGTGGCGGTGACTAAGCGTGCGAAAACAGGAAACTTTTTTATTATTTCATTGGTGATTGTGCTCTCCCCGCTGCCGGTCGGTCCGCCAATTACCAAAACCCTTTTCAAAGATTTTGAATTTTTCATTGTCATTTTGAATTTTGCACTTTGCATTTTGAATTTATTTCACCAGCCCAAGCCCCATCCGGTGCTCTTTCGGCTCGATGGAAAGAATTTTCCATTTGTAAGATTTTCCGACCTCGAGGATGTCCTCGATATTTTTGCCGGGATTGATCTCGAGAAGCTCCGAAATGTGTGCCAGGCCGTGGATGTCGTCGTCGAGATACACGAAAGCGCCGAAATGGTTGATTTTGCGCACTTGTCCCTCGTACGTTTTGCCCACCGCGTATTTCCCGCTGGCTTCAATCCATGGGTCGGCCTGAAGAGCCTTGATACTCAAGGAAACGCGGGTGTCATCGATGCCGATGATCCGGCACTTCACCCGGTCGCCGGTTTTGATCACTTCGCGCGGGTTGTCGATGAGTTGCCAGGCCAGTTCCGAGATGTGAACCAGTCCCTCGAGCTTGTCTTCTTCGCGGCCGGAATCTGCTTTGCTCGGCGGAAGGAATTTCACGAACGCGCCGAAGTCGACGACGCCGCTCACTTCACCCTCAATCACGTCTCCGACGCGCAGCTCCGAGATGGCCTTTTTCTCTTCTTTGGCATAGGCCGCTTTTTCGCTCACGATCAGCTTTTCTCCTTCGCGGTCAGTGTCGATCACGCAGACTTTCATTTCCGTTCCGATGAAGGAGCGGAGTTTTTCAAGAATTTTGGCTTTTTCCCCTTCTTCGACGCGAGGATAGTGTTCATTGGTGAGCTGGGAAACCGGCAAAAATCCGCTGATGCCGTTCACTTCGACGATCAAACCGCCCTTGTTAGCATCAAGTATTTTGGTTGAGAACGGTTCGCATTCCGCCTGTTTTTCCTCAAGATCCTGCCAGGCGCGTTCGATTGAAGCTTCCCGGACGGAAAGCTCGACGAAGCCCTCTTCGTTTTCAATGTCAATGACGGTCGCCGAAACTTTGTCACCGATTTTCAGCTTGTCGGTCGCGCCGAGTCCGTCTTTGATTTCGCGCCCCATCACGATGCCGGTTCCAAAATTGCCCAGATCGAGATACACGGCGTTTGAGTCCATCGCGACCACGGCTCCCTCGATCACGTCGCCCTCTTTCGGAAAATTTATTTTTTGCGAGTTCAAAAAATCAGCCATCACGGAAGATTGACTGACCAAATCATCGGACTTTTTTTCATCTTTTTGCTGAATCTCTTCTTGTTTTTTGGCTGGAGCTTCGATTTTTTCTTTGGAAATCTTGTCGACCTCTTGAGCCAGAGTGTCGAGAATGTCGTTTGCCATTTGATTAATGTTTAGATTAAAAATTATTCTTTTGCGGAACAGCAATCCGCAGGTCTTTGGGAGTATATAATAGTATGGGAATTTTGGCAAGCCCGGTAGTGAAAATTCGATTGGCCTCTGGCCAACGCCGACGAAGTCGAGTGCAGGTCCCGCCGGGTCCATAAAAAAGTCCGTCAATAATGGCGGTTTTTGCATATTGAATTTTTCTTTTCCTCGTGCTATTATTCTATTGCCACCCTGTGGGTGGTCACCCGCGAGGGTGATTAATTTTGCCTAATTTGCAGATTAAAATGACCATCCAATGGTACGGACATTCTTGTTTCAAGATATCGACCAAGCCGGAGGGGCGCGGGTCGGGCGAGGATGTCGTGATTTTCACCGATCCTTTCGGGCGCGAAGTGGGGCTGCGGCCGCCGCAAGGCAAAGCCGACGTCGTCACCGTGAGTCACGACCATTTTGACCACAACAATTCGAGCGCGCTCAAGGGCGAGCCGGCGGTTTTGGACCTGCCGGGCGAATATTCCATCAAAGGCGTTTCGATCAAGGGCGTGAATTCTTTTCACGACAAGACTCAGGGCGCCGAACGCGGACTCAACACCATTTTTGTCTTTGAGAGCGAAGGAATCCGCGTTTGCCACCTCGGGGATCTTGCAATGTCGCTCGACAAAAAGCAGCTCGAAGAGATAAACGGAGTGGATGTTTTGATGGTTCCGGTCGGCGGGCCGTATTCGCTGCTGGCGAAAGAAGCCGAAGGTGTTGTCGGACAAATCGAGCCGAAGATTGTTCTTCCGATGCACTATCACACCCCCGGAAACAAATTGAAACTCGAAGACGAAAAGAAATTCTGCAAAGAAATCGGGACTTGTCCGCGGGAAAAAATGCCGAAGCTCATTTTGAAAAAGAAAGATTTGGAAGAAGAAAAGACACAAGTTGTTTTGATGGAAGCGGTCAATTCATGAAACGAGAGCAGAGCCTTGAGGAACCCAAATTTTCTTGAAATTGAACTCGGAACTGATTTTTGTTCCAAAAATTTTCTAGTGACGCACACGTAAAGCGAAAATTTTTGACAAAAATTAGTTCCTCAAACAACAATTTCCGCGAAAATTTGGATTCCCCAGTGGCTCTGAAAGATATTATGAATTTCAACAATTATCTCCAAAAATTGAGGGCGAAGCCCCAGAAGCAGCGCGAGCGGATTGCGGCCGTTGCGACGGGAGTCACTTTTCTCGTGATTCTTCTCATCTGGCTCTTCACTTTTTCGGAGCTAAATGAAAGCAAGCCCGAGGAAAATCCGGAGCAGGCGTCGGTTTCCGACCAGTTTGGGGAAGTGAAAGAGGGTGTGAAAAGCGGCCGGGAATCGATCGAAGAAATGATGCAAGGTTTGCCGACAGAAAATGCAGGAAATATCGATGAGAATGATTTGCTTAATGCCCCTGAAAATTTGCCCGAAATTGGCGACGAAACGCAGATTCCGGATCAGAGCACGCCGGGACAAAGCATAGGCAATGAACAAAGTGAGCAGCCCGCAACGCAGACACCTCAACTCCCGTGATTTTAGTCTTTGGTAACAAGGTCATTGGCTGCCTGCCTGCCGGCAGGTGAGACTGGTCATTAGTCTTTGGTTGTTGGGAAATAAACTAGTGACCAAAGACCAATAACCAAACCAACTGCCCACAGCCTTGTTACCAATGACCAAAACATTATATGGAAATAGGCTACATAAAACCCAGAGAAATCACTTCCGAGATGAAGGAATCGTACCTCGCCTACGCGATGAGCGTGATCGTGGCGCGGGCGCTTCCCGACGTCCGGGACGGAATGAAGCCGGTGCACCGCCGGATCCTTTTCGCGATGCGCGAACTGGGACTCACTCACTCGGCGAAATTCAGGAAATCGGCAACGGTCGTCGGAGAAGTGCTTGGAAAATACCACCCGCACGGCGACACGGCTGTATATGACTCGATGGTGCGCCTCGCCCAGGATTTTTCGATGCGCTATCCCCTTGTCGACGGGCAGGGAAACTTTGGCTCTATGGACGGCGACAACGCGGCGGCGATGAGATACACCGAAGCCAAACTCACGACGCTTGCCGAAGAAATGATGGCGGACATCGAGAAAGACACGGTCGATTTCATCCCGAACTATGACGCGTCGCGCAAAGAACCCTCGGTTCTTCCGGCGAAAGTTCCCCAGCTGCTTCTCAATGGCACGATGGGAATCGCGGTCGGGATGGCGACGAACATTCCCCCGCACAATCTGGGCGAGCTGGTGGACGGAATCGCCCATCTCATCGACAATCCGGATTGCGACATCCGCGATCTCGCGGGATTCGTGAAGGGCCCGGACTTTCCGACCGGCGGAACGATATACAACCAATCGGACATCACCCAGGCCTATCTCACCGGGCGCGGCAGCATCGCGTGCCGGGCGGAGGCCGAAATCGTCGAAGCGAAAAACGGTCAATTCCAGATAATCGTGACGGAAATAACCTACGCTTCGAACAAGGCGGCGACGATTTCCAAGATCGCCGAGCTCGTGAAGACGGGAAAGCTCGAAGGAATCCGCGATATCCGCGACGAATCGGACAAAGACGGGGTGCGGATCGTGATCGAGCTCAAAAAAGAGGCCTTTCCGAAAAAAATTCTCAACAAACTATTCACCCTCACCGATCTCCAAAAATCGTTTCACGTGAATATGCTGGCGCTCGTTGACGGAATCGAGCCAAAAATCCTGAATCTCAAGGCGGCACTCGAACATTTTGTCGAACATCGGAAAGTTGTCGTCACGCGCCGGACGAAATTTGACCTCGAAAAAGCGAAAGACCGAGCGCACATTCTCGAGGGGCTCAAAAAAGCGCTCGACCACATCGACGCGATCATCAGCACGATCAAAAAATCGCCCGACAAGGAAGCGGCCCACCTCAATTTGATGAAAAAGTTCAAGCTTTCCGACAAGCAGGCGGCGGCGATTCTCGAAATGAAGCTCCAGACGCTTGCGGGGCTTGAAAGAAAGAAAATCGAAGACGAACTCAAAGAGAAAAAGAGGCTGATCGCCGAACTTGAAGACCTTCTCAAAAGCCCGAAGAAGATTTTGGGAGTCGTCAAAAAGGAACTTCTTGAAATCAAGGAAAAGTACGCCGACGAGCGAAGAACGCGCATCGTGAAATCGGCCGTCGGGGAATTCAAACAGGAAGATCTCATCCCGAACGAGGAAACCATCATCGTGCTCACCGAAGACGACTATATCAAACGGATGCCGCCCTCTTTCTATCGCGTCCAGAAGCGCGGCGGGAAAGGCGTGATCGGCGCGACGACCAAAGAGGGCGACACGATCGACCGCGTCGTTTCAGCGATGACGCACGACGACTTGTTTTTCTTCACGGACACCGGGAAAGTTTTTCAGTCGAAGGCTTATGAAATTCCCGTCTCCTCGCGGACGGCCAAGGGGCAAGCCATTGTGAATTTCCTTCAGCTCGCGCCGGGAGAGAAAATCACGGCGATGATTTCCGTCCGGAAAGGCAGTCAGGCGAAATATCTTTTTATGGCGACGAAAGCCGGAACGGTCAAAAAGACGGCCATTGAAGATTTCGAAAAAGTGCGCCGCTCCGGGCTCATCGCCCTCACCATCCAGAAGGGCGACGCTTTGCGCTGGGTGGCGCCGACAACGGGAAAAGACGAGGTGATCATCACCACCGCCGGCGGTCAAGCCATCCATTTCAAGGAAACGGACGTCCGTCCGATGGGGCGCGCCGCGGCCGGTGTGCGCGGAGTGAGGCTCCGCGACGGAGACGAAGTGGTCGGGATGGATGTGGTTTTCAAGGCGCAAAAAGGAAACCAGCTCCTGGTGTTTTCCGAAAACGGATTCGGGAAACGGTCCGACCTCAAGGGATACAAAATCCAAAAACGGGGCGGCTCGGGCATCAAAACGGCGAAAATCACTTCCAAAACCGGAAAACTCGTTTCGGCGCATATCATAAACACAGACAACCTTGAAACCGATCTCATCGCTACTTCGGCCAAAGGGCAAATCATCCGCACCCCTCTCAAAAGTGTTTCCGTTCTGGGTCGCGCGACGCAGGGAGTGCGCGTGATGCGCCTCAACACGGATGACAAAATCGCGGCGACGGCGGTGCTGTAAACATAGAACAAAGAAAAAGCGGATTCCTTGGAAATCCGTTTTTTTGCGGCCGGTTGTCGCTTTTCCGGAAATATTATACAATAACATCAATCGAACTATATAAAATAAAAGATGAAAAAACACGTTTCAATTCTTCTTTCCTTTCTTCTTGTTTCGGTTTTGATTCTTTCCGGCTGCGGATGCAAGAATAGCCAGACGACATATCGGGTGAAGCTCGAAGTCTGGGGGCTTTTTGACGATTCGGAAACGATGACCGAAGCGATCAACGAATTCCAGAAAAGGGATCCGCGTGTGCGGGAAATAAACTACAAAAAACTCACCGTCGATTCCTATGAGCAAGATCTTCTGGACGCGCTCGCGACGGGAAACGGGCCGGATGTCTTCCTGATCCACAACACGTGGCTCGGGAAGCACAAAGACAAAATGGCGTCGGTTCCGATGGACAATCTCACGGGTGGCAAGACGGAAATTCTAAACGCCCGGCAAGTGGGGGAGCAATTCACGGATGTCGTTTCAAAGGATTTCACCGCGGACGGGAAAATATACGCTCTTCCGTTGAGCGTCGATTCGCTCGCCCTCTATTTCAATCGAGATCTTCTGAATCAGGCCGGAATATCCGAGCCTCCGAAGACCTGGATTGATTTTGACGAGGCGGTGAAAAAGATGACAAAATCGGATTCCTTCGGGAACATCGTTCTTTCCGGCGCGGCAATGGGGACGTCGAGCGACGCGAGCGCGGGGACGGGAAAAATCAATCGGGCGACCGACATTCTCACCCTGCTGATGCTCCAATCCGGGGCGGAAATGACGGACAGAACGACGGGTCTGGCCGGTTTTGCGGACTACAAGGGCGCTTCGACGATTGAAAACAAAGTTTCTCCGGGTGAAAACGCACTTGCCTATTTCACAAAATTCTCCAATCCGTACAATTCGGTTTACTCTTGGAATTCGCTCCAGCACAATTCGACCGACAGCTTCATCGAGGGGAAAACGGCGATGACAATCAATTATTCCTGGCTCATTCCGAAAATCGGGTCGCGGGCGCCGAAGCTGAACTTCGGAGTTTCGAAAGTTCCGCAAAACAAAGATGGCAGCGGACGTGGCGTTGATGTGGATTTTGCCAACTATTGGGGATTCGCCGTTTCCGGCAACAAAATCGCAAATCAGGCGGACGTCCAGAGCGCCAAAGACAGCGGTTCGAACTACGCGACGAACGAGCAAAGGATCGCGGAAGCGTGGAAATTCGTGCGGTTTCTCACGATGTCCCCGGCTTTCAGTCAGGACTTGCCGGTGGCGGCGGCAAGCAATATGAAAGATTTCGACCCGGCCGCGAAATACGCCGAACAGCTCAAAAAACCGGCCGCCCGGCGCGACATCATTGAAAAGCAGAAAAGCGACGTTTTGCTCGGTCCTTTCGCCGAGGGGAATCTCATCGCCCGAAGCTGGCCGGAACAGCCGGACAATCTGGCGGTGGAAAGAATATTCGACGAAATGATCGACGACGTCGTTCTTCGAAACAAAAGCGTGCGCGACTCGATTGAAAAAGCGCAGAACGCGGTGAATGTTTTGATGCAAAAGTAAATATTCTCTACGAAATTGCGAATTTTATTCGAATATACGAATAAATGAAAAAAATAAACAATAAAAATTTTATAAAGATAGCTCTTTTAGGACTATTTTTTGTTTCTTTTTTTCTTTTTGATATAAAGGTTTCCCGCGCCGAATATATGACGAAAGAGCAGTGTGAAGTGCAGCAGGGCGGAAAATGCAATTGGGTGTCCAACAACTGCAATGAAGATGAAGAATCCATCGGTCTTTGTCAGGGAGGCCTGTTTGCCCAGGGCGCTTGTTGCAAGAAGAAATCGGCGAATCCCAATCCCAATCCAAACCCAAACCCGACGCCAAATCCAAATCCTACACCCAGTCCGAATCCCACACCCAATCCGAATACAAACACAAACACGAATACCAATAATAGCGCCAGCACAGGCGGGCTTGTTCCCTGCGGAGTTGGTGGAAAAGCGGATTGCACGCTCTGCCATCTGGTCATCGGGCTCCAAAGAATATTCGACTACCTTGTCAAAACGGTTCTCTTCCCCCTTTTCACGCTGGCAATCGTCATTTCGGGGATCCTCTATATGGTCTCGTCTGGGAACAAAGGGCTCATCGACAAGGCGAAAACCGCGCTCACATATTCTCTCACCGGCGCCGTCATCGCGCTCACGGCCTGGCTGCTGGTGAACGCCATCCTTCACGCCGTGGGATACAAAAGCGTCGGCGGCTGGTCGAGTTTCACCTGCGACACGACGCAAACTTCCAGCAACAACAATAACAATAATAACGGAAATTGCGGCGGCGGAAAGGGAAATTGCAAAGCGAGTTGCGGTGAAAAGGAAAAATCAGGCGGACAGGATTCGTGCAAGTCGGGAGAAACGTGTTGTATTCCGGAAACACCGCCGCCGGGACAAGGCTGCGAAGGCGCCGTTCAAAACGCACAAGGGATGCTGGGATGGAAGTATTCCCAGGAAAGAAGGAATGAAAATGGGTATTCGGATTGCTCTTCGCTGGTGAACAGGGCATATAAACAGGCTGGTTGCGGCAGTCCGGGAAATACAACAGCGGATATGTATCCCAACGCGACCGAGATTGGAGACAGGAGCTCTTTGCGGCCGGGCGACTTGATTGTATATCGAGAGGGAGAATCAGGACACGTGATGATGTGTATAGACAATGGATGTAGCCGGATAATCCACGCAAGCCAGAGTCAAGGAAAAGTCCTCGAGGCAAACTCAAGCTGGGCATTTAATAAGCCGGGGATAAGAGCTATTCGTGCTTCTGATTTTTGCAAAACATGCCTAATCCTAATAAGACAAATATATGGATAAAAGAAAAATTTTTATTTCAGGAATGATTGTTCTGGTTCTAATAATTATTGCTTTTGTTCTGGCGCTTGTCTTTGGGTGGAAAAAAGAAGAAACGATGTTGCCGTCTTCCGGAATTGAAATTCCCTCTCTTCCGGCAACTGATACAAAGTTTATCAACGTGGAAAATTTGAACGACAAGAATGAAATTAGGAGTGCTTTTGATAAATATGTAGCCGAAGCGTCGCAAGCCAATGTCTCCGCCGAAGGGAAAAATTATACAAAAACGCAAATTCGAAACAAAAGTGGGCAAATTGTGGCGCTGGACGGCTTTTTGAAATCGACAGATTCGACAATATATCCAAAAATATGGAATTTACTGAAAAATGATGATTATTATCTGGTGAACTGCGGGCAGGGAAATTTTGGGGTGATGCTGAATGTGAAACTCTTTGACGATTATTGGAACTTATATCAAGACGAGCTTGCCTGGATGAAAGAATGGGAAAAAAGTATGTTTAAGGATATGCATTCAATTGTTTTTTCCGGAATCCCATTTGATCAAAAAAATCTTGACCAAAGAACCGAATTTAAGAGCGGAAAATACAGATATGCCGACATTACTCTTCCGGATGGAACAAAAGGTTCACTGAACTACAATATAGTTTTTGATTCGATTATAATGACAAACTCCCAGGATTGCTTGAAAAAAGTGTCTGATGACTGCGAAACTTTGGAGCCTTAATTTTTTATAAAAAAAACCAAAATGAAAAAAGCAATAGCGCCATTTTGCATAACCTGTCTTTTCTTTTTTTTGTGTGGTTCATTGGCATTGGCGCAGGGCGGCACATCTTCCACTTCCAATTTCGGCAATCCCATCAATCCAAAGACGATTGAAGACGTTTTGAAAAGTATAATGAACTATTTGCAAGGAATCGCCGGAACGATCGCCATCATTTTCATCATCATAGGTGGGATTATGTATATGATGTCCATCGGCGACAAAAACGCCGTCGAGCGCGCCAAGAAAACGCTCATCTTCGCGATCGCGGGCCTGGCCATCGTCGTGGCCGCTCCCCTTTTCTATCAGGAGATCAAGGCCATCCTCGGCGGCGGCTCGCCCGGTTCGGAACTCAAAAAGATTCTGGAAAATGTGCTCAATCTTCTTTTGTCAATCGTCGGATTCCTTGCTATAATATCCTTGCTGATCGGCGCGATCTGGATGTTCTCGGCCGCCGGCGACGAAGACAGGTATGAACTCGGGAAGAAAACCGTCATCTATTCGATCATCGGCATCACGATCGCTTTCGCGGCGCTCATCATCGTCGACCAAGTGATGTCGATCGTCGGCGGAGGGTCGACCGGCGGAGGCGGAGGCGGATCAGGGGGAATTTCCATTTGAAAAACATTGATCATATGAAACAAACAAAAAAACGAAAGGAGGTGGAAAAATGAAAAAGAAAATTGTGAATTTGTTCCGGCTGGGGACGCTCGCGCTTCCCTTGTCGGCGATAGCCCAGGTTTCGGTTCCCGGCGGGACGGGTCTTCCCCAGTCTTCCCTTTTTGAGATAATCAGAGGCATAATGATGTGGCTTTTGGCAATTTTGGGATTTGTGGCGGTCATTGGATTCGTCATCTCCGGCATAATGTATCTTGTGGCGGCCGGCGACGAAGACAGCCAGAAAAAAGCCAAGCGGGCGATGTTCTATTCCATCACGGGCGTGATTGTCGGAATGGTGGGATTGGTCGTTCTCTATGCCGTTCAAAAAATGCTTGGCTCTCAGGGCCAATTTTAGCTTTTTGTTGCTTTTGTTTCTCGAGAAACAAATTTCCAGCACCTCCGTCCCGCCTAGGCGGGACGGGGTTGTTGTTTTTTCGAGGGATGTGTATAATGCAGGCAGACTTAACAATTTATCAAAAACAAAAATGTCGAAGAAGCTAATCAAAAAAACAAAAATTATTCTTGCGGTTGTCGCGGCATTGCCGGCAGCGGTGTTCGCGCAAACACCGACACCGACACCGACACCGACCGGAGGCGGAGGATGGAATGTGGGAAATTACTCAAGTTCCGGACTCCCGAGCAGTTCAATCTATACGATCATAGTCGGGATTATGAAGTGGCTTTTGGCGATTTTCGGCTTCGTGGCTATCATCGGCTTCGTCATTTCCGGCATAATGTATCTTGTGGCGGCCGGCAACGATGATATGCAGGAAAAAGCGAAGAATCAGATGATGTGGTCGATTGTCGGAGTGATCGTCGGGTTGGTCGGACTCGTCGTCATATACGCGGTTGACAATATGTTGGATGCCGTCACTTTCTAGCGCCTGAATACAAAATTTTCCAAAATATATGAAAAAAACAATTGCAAAAATTTTCTTTTCCGCGGCGGCGCTTTTTGCGAGCGCGGCTTCGGCCGCGGTGACCATTCCCCCGAATACCGGCCTTCCGAGCGGGACAATTGCCGGAGTGGTGCAAAATCTTATGAAATGGCTTCTGGGGATTTTCGGGTTCATCGCCATCATCGGATTCGTCATTTCCGGCGTGATGTATCTCACTTCGGCGGGAAACGACAAGCAGCAGGAAAAAGCGAAGAATCAGATGATGTGGTCGATCATCGGAGTGGTTGTCGGGCTCGCGGGATATATTATCGTCAAATCAGTCGATTCCTGGTTGAGAGGCGGAAGCAATTTTTAGGAATCTACAGACATTTTTCAAAAGAAAACCCCGCGGCGAGGACGCAGCCTCGCGCGGGGTTTTTGTTATTCCCAGTACGTAATTTTTACGTACATAGGCTTGTTCAGTTGGATGAGCAGTTCTTTGTCTGCCCATAGCTTGAAAAAATTATCGCCTGGGCGGAAATATTTGGGTTCGCCGGGCATGCCGATGACGTACCCGTCGTCGAAAAACACGATTTCGATTGGGAAATCCGTAGCGTTGTGCTCCACGCTGAATGGATTTCCGTTGTTTTCTTTTCCTCTATTTATTTCGATAAAGTCGCGGCCTTTTTCAACTCTCCGCATATGGAAGTGAATCTTGTATTTGCCGTTTTGAACGATAGGTAGATCGACTCGGAAATTCGCATGTCCTCCTTGCTGAATGCCGATCCATTCTCGTCCGCGGGTGAGGTTCTCGCCACCAAGGAACTCAATCGGTCGTGTAATCACCCGCCGCTGTAATTCTCTTTTTGGCGCCTGTGCCTGCGGCGCCGGGCCGGCTTTGTGAGTTGGGGTGTCTTTCCATCCCCAAACATAAAGTATGGTTCCAATCAAGAGCGCCGGCCACAGGTATGGCCACAGCGTCTGGAGGCTCACCCCCCCGCTGTCCACGGTCGGAGCCGGAGCCGGCTGGGCGGGGGTGGCTTGCTGAGGAGGATTGGTCGCGGTTTCTCGCTTCTCCTCTATTTGAGTCTTGTTGAAGAGAGACAAAATTCCGAAAGCAATCCAAAGTAGTATTGCCAAACAACCCCCAACCATCAGGAAAGTATCGTAGTTGTTCATACCCTTCCCTCTTTTTATTTTTTCCCCAGATTAAGTTGGTCGAAAAGTGGTCCAAGGAGACCTCTTATATCCATCAACGCAAGTGTATTAACCTTCCCTAGGCTTTCGAAAGCTTTTTCAAAAGCTTCGACGGCTACAACAAAATGCCTGTCCTCGCCCAAGGCGTCCAACTTTGCCTTTTTACCTTCGCCGTCGAGCCTGTCGACCTCTTTTTGTCCTGTTGCGGTCTGTATGGCAGCCTGGGCTTCTGTTTTTGCAATCAGAATGTTTTCGAGAGCTTTGGCGACTTCTTCCCGAACGGGTTCAAACTCGCTCAGAGTTATATCTTCCGTAATGATGCCACCTTCATTATAGAGAATTTTAGCGACACCCTCGAAGGATTTTACAAGTTCTTCAAAGTTCTCCCGAGTTTCTTTTTTCTCGGGGATTCCAAGAGCGTGTTTGAGTTTTTCGTTCAGAGTCTGCATTGCCGAAATAAGGTAGTTCTCCTTTGAGTCTGCGGCTGCGATTTCCTTATACGTGAAGAATTGAAATTCGCTCAGCACGCCTCGCCAAGCAGGAATTATGAGATCCCTGATAAAGGTTTTGATATGTTCGATGTTGAACAAAGACTTTTCCGGATGACGAATGGTCAAGTAATAAGTGATTTTTGCCTGAACCTCGACGCCGTCTGCGGTCAGAAGGTTGATTACACCATTCAAGGGGTCGATTTTTTGAGGTTCATAGACAATGTTCATTATACTCAGGGTCAGAGAATGCAAGGCTTTTTTGGCTGCTAGTTTATCCGATTCTGTTAGAAACCATTCATATACCTGGTAAATCCAGGGCACACCGATGAAATACAGCCCCTTGCGCAAACGGATAATTTTATTTCCTTCAATTTCAGTTCGACCAAAGCCGAACCATCTTGACAAAGCGCTTTGCGGATTTCGTTCATTCTCGTTTTTTATGTCGCAACAGAGCTTGATTTCATTCCATACTTTGTCGGAACAAATCACTAGGATGAAATCCAATGCTCGGTCCCGCATTATGGCCAGCGCTGTCATTTCGGGAACCAGAACCCAGATTTGACCGCGCTTTGCCAACGCTCTTACCATGTTTTGCCAGCCGAAAACAATCAAAATGGTTATTATCAGACCAAGAAGAAATCTCAACATGTTCTTGTCCTCCGATTTGAATTCTTTTTTAAGGAACCCTCAAGGGCTCCTGATTTTTGCGCCCTTCAATGCTCCAAGAGCATCAGGAAATGCTACCACAATTTTACAAAAAAGTCAATACATGCTAGGATGAGGCAGTTTTGGCGATTTATAAGGGATATTTGGGGTGAATACCTCAATCTATGAAATATTTGCCGGGGTGGTGAAATGGCAGACACGCCAGCCTTAGGAGCTGGTGGGAGCAATCCCATGGAGGTTCAAGTCCTCTCCCCGGCACAATGCCAAAAATCATTTTCCAAAACCAGGACTTCATCGTCGTTGAAAAGCCGGCTGGAACGGCTGTGCACCGGGGCGTGAACACAAGCGGGCCGACGCTGGTTGATTTTTTGCGCGAAAAATTTCCGGAAATCGCGCGGGTCGGCGACGTGCCCGATGTCCGCCCCGGAATCGTCCACCGGCTCGATCGGGAAACCTCGGGAGTGATGGTCGTCGCGCGGAATCAAAAAAGTTTTGAACATTTCAAAAATCTTTTCAAAAATCGCGAAGTCGAAAAAAAATACCTCGCGCTGGTTCACGGAAAACTCAAAAACAAGCAAGGAAAAATCGAGGGCGAGATGGGGCGGTCGAAAAGGGATTTTCGGAAACAATCCCTCGTGCGCGGAAAAGTGAGCGTGCGAAAAGAAAGATATTCGTTGACGCATTATAGTGTTTTGAAAGAAAGCGATGATTATTCTTTGCTCGAAGTCTCCCCCAAAACCGGCCGGATGCACCAAATCCGGGTCCATCTTCACTCCATCGGCCATCCGGTTGTCGGGGACGAAAAATATTTCTTCAAAGCGCACCTGCCTCGTCGGCAGGCAGGCAAAAAACAAAAACATCCGCGGATGTTTTTGCACGCGAATTCAATCGCCTTTCGCGGTCCGGACGGAAAACAATATTTTTTCGAAAGCAAACCGCCGAAAGAATTCAAAAACTTCCAAAAAGAAAAACCCTGACAAATGTCGGGGTTTTTCTTTGTTTCGTGAGCGGGTAACGGGAGTTCCGCGTCGCTGCGCTCCTTGCCCTGGGCAGCGCTGAATGCTCGCCAGCTCGCATCCATCGACGCTCGCCTGATTCGTTTCACTCATCGCTCGCTCCTGCCCGTTCGACTCCCGCTTCCCATATTCATCAAAACAAAAAATCCCCTCGGGGAATTTTTTGTTTCGTGAGCTGGCTAGTTCATGCAGTTAGAACTGGATATCGCCAAAAATCCTTTTTTTAGAAACCTAAGGAAAAAAGAAAGGGGTCACCAGTGAATTGGTGACCCTTGCTGGTTTCCAGAATTGTTAAGCAGCGATTTTCTTGCGCTGCTTTTTTCTTTCATGCCTATTCCTGTAAAATTCAATGGAAGTTTGACAGAAAGTGGTCGGATCCCGAAGAAGCTCTTCCAGCTTTGCCTTGTCGAAGCTGGAATTTAGATTTCCTTTGTTCCCCATTCCGACGACTGAAATTAGTACCTCCACCAACTCGTATTCATCTGCCGGTCCCTTAGGGGAACCCCAGGAATCGCCAGCGATGATACTGATGTGGAACTTGTCTTTGCCGACCTGCTTGTAGCCGGCCGCAGCCAACTTTTTGTTCCTGCTCCCAATGTTCGGATAACATCCGTCATTCACCAGCAGATGAACTTCCCAGCCGTTTTCAAACATCATCCTGCCAATGTCCGCGATCGTAATCATCTTATTTTCAGAGTGCATTGTTGTCTCCTCGGTTCTGCTCTCGAGGATTTTGGCCTTTAACTGCCGGAATTCCTTGGCGACGCAAGGAGAAAGCAGATTGGCCTTAGTGAGATTTTCGAGTCCTTTTTGCAGACTGACAAGAATCATTTTCGTCAGCCGCTCCCCGAGAGTCAGGATCCCCCTGATTAGATTTTCGACTGATAAAACAGGGGTCAATTTACCAGCGCTTGAATTCCGGTCCATCTGGTACCTCCTTCAAGTTTTGTTGCTGTCCCGCCTTCTGGTCGGTAATTCCGAGAGTCTCGAAAAACAACTTTTCCCCGTTAAAAACGGTTAGGTTATATTAGCAGTCATTCTGGCTTTGTCAATTACTAGGTGCAGCTGACTGGCAAGTTCACGCAGCTAGAACCAAGTTTTCAAAAATAAATTTTGCCTTTCACATCGTAAAATATCCAAACAAAAAAGGCTCATGCAAGCCAATTTTTGTGAAAATATTTTTTATGTTAGAACTGAAAAAAGTTTTAAGCAAGCCCTAGTCTAGATTTTTCGAAATTTGAGCGGGTAACGGGAGTCGAACCCGTATCCTGTCCTTGGCAAGGACATATAATAGCCGCTATACGATACCCGCCTTTGTCTCGCCAAAGCGAGACTACGGCGGGCAAGCCCGCTAGTAGTCCGCGCCGGCGGACTGGAAATATTTTATATAATTTTTGTGCCGGGCCCCAGAATCGAACTGGGCACACAAAGATTTTCAGTCTTCTGCTCTACCACTGAGCTAGCCCGGCTTAATTTCTTGGGCATATCTAGGCTCGCCCGGTCATCCGACCGGGCGTCTCGCCGAATGACGGGACGAACCATTGCCATTATCTCACTTTTCTTGGGCATATCTGGGCTCGAACCAGAAACCTTCTGTTTGTAAGACAGACGCTCTAGCCAATTGAGCTATATGCCCATATGCCCTGCACCAAAAACCATTCCGGTGCGGATGAGAGGATTTGAACCTCCACGGCCTAAACGGCCACAAGCCCCTCAAGCTTGCGTGTCTACCAGATTCCACCACATCCGCATAATGGATTATTTTTCGTCCGGCGCAGGCGCTTCGGCCGGTTTTTCCTCGACGGGCGTCGAGGATTCGACAACGGGTTTTTCTTCCTCCTTGGCTGCGAATCTGGCCAAATCCCGCGTCTTGAGTTTTGAAAGTTTGAAATCTTTCCGTCGGAGATGATAGAGCTTCGAACGCCGGACTTTGGCGCGTTTCACAACTTCAATTTTTGAGACAGACGGAGAAAAGACGGGCAAAGTGAGCTCAACGCCTGTGCCAAAAGACATTTTCCGCACCGTGATTGTCGGAGAGGAGCTTTGCTTTCCTTTTACGGCGATGACGATGCCTTCAAAAATCTGGATTCTTTCCTTGTTTCCCTCCTTGATTTTCCGATGGATCTTGATGATATCCCCCGCCTTCACTTCCGGCTTCTTCGCGCCCGAGCGGACTTTTTGATTGAATTGCTGGAGTTTTGGCATACAAAAAAATGACTTCTTAAAAGCTTTTATATCTTACATTCTTTTGTTTTGGCCGTCAATATCCTCAAAAATGTTGTGGGATATTGACAAAAATATTGTTATGCGTTATACTGTTAGGGTGTCTTGAAATCACAAAGGCTGCACAGGAGAACAAAAACAACTTTCACCAGAGTCGTTTTTTATTTGAAGATAATAAAACAAAAATGTCGAAATTCGAACTCTTGAAACAATTGGAGTATCTCATCGCCTTTCAGACAAACTGCCTGGCCAGCGGCGATTGGGACAGTTTTGACAGAACGGAAGACAAGATCAAAGAAATCGAGGAGCAAATCGTTGGCTGGAGTGAAAATGTCCGTGCGATTTCGTGAAACAATCCGGATTTTCCGTGAAACGTCGGGTCCCGCCGGCACTTGACTTTTTCCTCAAAAAATGATATAATTCCCCGTTAGGTCCTGAAAAGGGCTTTTTTGTTTGGCTTGCCAAACAATCCGCCTCGGGCGGATATGCCTAGCTAGGGACTTAGCGTTTAACAATTCATTTTGTACTATGCGTATTTTGGCGACGCTGGCTCTTGTTGCGAGCCTGGTCTCGGCTTTTCCCGTGAATGCCCAAGCCAAGACAGATGGAGTTCTCAACCAAAATACAAAAAAGCAAATCAAAATGAAATTGGACAAAAAGGAAAATGCGAATTCTGATAAAAAGGATGTCGATATCAGCCTTGCCCGGCCCGATGGGCAAATGACGTGGCAGGACAACATCGTTCTCGCGGTCTATGTCCCCAATGTCTTCAAAAAGAAGTATGAGAAGTTTGCCCGGACTGACGGCATTTCGAAGATCGAGCTTCCGAACGGAGATTTCGTGATCAACGCTTCGGCCTATACGGCCGCGGCCGACGAATGCGGAAAATCCGACGGAATCACCGCGAGCGGCCGCAAGGTGGCCGAAAACCGGACGCTGGCTTGTCCCAAGGGATATGCCTTCGGGACGCAAATCGAGATTGACGGAATGGGAACGTACACCTGCGAAGACCGCGGCGGAGCGATCAAGGGGAATCACTTCGACATCTATATGAAAACCAAAGCGCAGGCTTTCGCCTTCGGACGCAGAAATCTCACGGCGAGAGTCGTGAAGTAAGGAAATTGAAGAAACCGGGTTTCCTCTTGAGAAACCCGGTTTCTGTTTATTCAAAATACCTTGCGGAGTTTGTTTCCCTCTGGCGCGCTTGGGATGACTCCGCCTGAGCGGAATCATTTTATAATCTTGTCCACCACTCCATACTCTTTGGCCTCCTCCGCGCCCATAAAGTAGTCGCGGTCGGTGTCTTTTTCGATTTTGGCGTACGGCTGGCCGGTGTGTTTTGAAATTATCTTGTTCACGCGCTCCTTGATTTTGATGATGTGTCTGGCGTGAATGGCCACGTCCGCCGCCTGGCCTTGCGCGCCGCCCATCACCTGATGGAGAAGGATTTCGCTGTTCGGGAGGCAAAGCCGTTTTCCTTTCGCGCCGGCGGTGAGAAGAAGCGCGCCGGCCGAAGCGGCCAGTCCCACACAGATCGTCGAGATGTCGGCTTTCACATACTGCATTGTGTCATATATCGCAAGCGCCGCGCTCACCGAGCCGCCCGGGGAATTGATATAGAGCTTGATGTCTTCTTTGCCGTTCTGATTGTCGAGGAAAAGCAGTTGAGCGATGATAGCGTTGGCTGTGTGGTCGTCAATCGGCCCGCCCAGGAAAATGATTCTTTCCTTGAGAAGCCGTGAATAGATGTCATACGCCCGCTCCCCCTGGGCGGTTTTTTCGATGACGGTGGGGATGAGGATTTGATTTTTTGCGTTCATAGCACTCAATGTTTCTTTATTTATAACTTATAAACTCTCCAAAAACTTGAAAACTTTTTCGTTCATAAGGACGCTTTTGGTGTAGTTGTATAGTCTTTCCATATCGACGTTCTTTTCCATATCGCCCTGGTTTTTGAAGTGGGCGAGCGTCTTGTTCATCTGCTGCTCGATTTCCTTGGCGTCCGGCGCGATGTTTTCGAGATGCGCGATTTCAGAAAGTGCCAGCGCCGCTTTGATTCTTTTTTCGGCGGCCGGAGACCAGTCCTTCTTGACTGCGTCGCGCGTTTTTTTGACGTTTTCGAGATACTGGTCGAGCTTCATTCCCATATTGGCGATGTTCTGTTCGAATTCAGCCATCATTTTTTCGAGTTCCGCTTCGACAAGCACGTCGGGAATTTCAAGCGCGCAATCCTCGGTGATTTTTTCGATTGCGTCGTTCTGCCATTTCATTTCATTCTTCTTTTTTCGCTCCAACTCCATCCCCTCTTTTATACTACCCTTGAGCTTTTCAAGACTTTCAAAATTTCCGAGGCTTTTGGCGAACTCGTCGTTGAGTTCGGGGAGATCTTTCTCCTGAATGAGATTCATTTTCACCTTGAAGCGGGCCGGGTGCCCTGCAAGTTCTTTTTTGTGATAATCTTTCGGGAAGTCAAGGTTGAATTCTTTTTCTTCGTTCTCTTTCATTCCGGAGAGATTCTCTTCGAAGCCGGGAATGAAGTAGCTTTCGCCGATGGTGAGAGGGTGGTTTTTGCTTTTTCCGCCTTCGATTTCTTTCCCGTCGACAAAAACGTCAAAATCAATCTCGACATAGTCGCCGGTGCGCGCCTGGCGCGAAACGGTGACGAGTTTTGCGCGGCTTTTTTGCAAAAGTTCGAGTTCTTTTTGGATTTCTTCCGGCTTGATTTCGTCGTCGGCGGGTTTTGCGACCAAGGAAACTTGTTTTCTGTAGTTTCCAAGAGTGATTTTCGGCATCACGGCGACGACCGCCTTGTATTCGAGGTCGTTTCCCGGTGCGATCTTGGTGATGGTGATTTTCGGCTCCCCGACGGATTCGATTTTGTCCTTCACAATCGAATCAACGAAAGATTTTTTGATCGCCAGCTCCGCGCCGTGCGCCAGAATTTTTTCGGATCCCAAGCTCTGCTCCACGATTTTCCGCGGCGCTTTTCCGGGACGGAATCCGGCGATTTTCAAGTCTTTTCCGAGCTCGATGGCCGCCGCGTCCAAAAATTTTTCAAGCTCCGCGGCGGGGACGGAAATTTTGAGTTCGACTTGGGATTTGGGAAGTTTTCGGATGATCATATATAGAAAAATTACGAGAATTCTGAAGAATATTGATTTTGAGCAAATTCAGTGTTTGAGGCGGCGAATTTTTGTCCAAAAATTTCCACCGGGCGTTCATCGGAGAGAGGGAAATTTTTGGCAACAAAAATCGCAGCCGAGTTTGAATTTGCGAAAAATAAATATTCTTCAGAGTTGTCTGGTTCTTCCTTCTTATAAAATAAATCCGGCAATGAGAAGCGCCACGATGTTCATAATTTTGATCATTGGGTTGACGGCGGGTCCGGCCGTGTCTTTGTAGGGATCGCCGACCGTGTCGCCGGTGACGGCGGCCTGATGAGCCGGCGAACCTTTGCCGCCGAAGTGCCCCTCTTCAATATATTTCTTGGCATTGTCCCAGGCACCGCCGCCCGAGGTCATCGAGAGAGCCACGAAGATTCCGGTGATGATGCAGCCGACCAAAAGTCCACCGAGCGCTTCCGGGCCGAGCAGGAATCCGACCAGAATCGGAGCCAGAACCGGCAGGATCGCCGGCAAAACCATTTCCTTGATGGCGGCTTTCGTCACAATGTCGACACTTGTGGCATAATCGGGCTTGGCCGTTCCTTCAAGAATTCCTTTGATTTCCCGGAACTGCCGACGCACTTCTTCGACGACGGCGCTGGCGGCTTTCGACACCGAGCGCATACTGATGGAGGCGAAAAGATACGGGATAAGTCCGCCGACGAACAGTCCGACGAGGACATTCACGTCATCGAGTTGAAAGGAAATGTTTTTCCCTCCGCGGTCGGCGAGTTCCTGGACGTATGAAGCGAAAAGGACGACTGCGGCGAGCCCGGCCGAAGCGATAGCATACCCCTTTGTCACCGCCTTGGTCGTGTTTCCGACCGCGTCGAGCGCGTCGGTCACCTTGCGGACGTCTTCGCTCATTCCCGACATCTCGGCAATGCCGCCAGCGTTGTCCGTGATCGGGCCGAACGAGTCGATGGCGACGATTATTCCCGTCATCGAAAGCATACTCATCACCGCGACGGCCACACCATACAGTCCGGCGAGCCAGAATGAAGCCAGGATTCCCGCCACAATCAGGATTGTCGGCGCGGCGGTCGATTCAAGGCTCATCGCGAGACCCATGATAATGTTTGTTCCGTGCCCCGTTTTGGAAGCCTTGGCGATTTCTTTCACCGGGCGGAATTTTTTCGAAGTGTAGTATTCGGTGATGACGACCATTCCGGCGGTCACAATGATTCCGATGGCCGAAGCGAGATAAAGTTTTTCAAAAGAGAACAACCCGTTTTTTTCCATTATGATCTTCGTGAGCGGATAGAAAGCGATGAGGGAAAGCACGGACGAGGCGGCAAGTCCCTTGTACAGCGCGCCCATAATATTCTTTTTCGAGCCGAGACGGACAAAATATATTCCGATTATTGACGCAACGATTGAAACCGCGCCGATGAGCAGCGGGTAGAAAATCGCGTTCGGGAATTGGGCGAAAGTGAGGGATCCCAAAATCATCGCGGCGATAGCGGTGACGGCGTACGTTTCAAAAAGGTCGGCGGCCATTCCGGCGCAATCCCCGACGTTGTCTCCCACATTGTCGGCGATCACGGCCGGATTGCGCGGATCGTCCTCGGGAATTCCAGCTTCGATTTTTCCGACGAGGTCCGCGCCGACGTCGGCCGCTTTGGTGAAAATTCCTCCGCCGAGCCGGGCAAAAACGCTGATGAGACTTCCACCGAATCCGACGCCGATGAGGGCTTTTATGTCCTTCGTGACAAAGAAAAACACCGAAACAACCAAAAGTCCGAGTCCGATGACGAGAAGTCCGGTGACGGCGCCCCCTTTGAAGGCGATGTCAAGAGCGTTCCGAATGCCGTGTTTCGCGCCTTCAGCCGTCCGGACATTGGCTCGCACGGCGACGTGCATTCCGATGTATCCGGCCAAAGCCGAAGCGGCCGCGCCAATCAGGAATCCGACAGCCGTGTTGAGTCCGAGAAAAAAATACAGCGCGAGCGCGACGACAACCGCCACGTAGGCGACTGTTTTGTATTGCCGGTCGAGAAAAGCTTTGGCGCCTTCCTTGATGGCTTCTGAAATTTCGACCATTTTCCCCTCCCCTTCGGGGAATTTGATCACTTTCCAGCTCAAATAAATCGCAAAGGCGATCGAAATGAGCGAGGCGACGACTGGATAGAATTCGGTGTTCATTGTTGAGTATTTAGCCCGCCCGCATCGCTACGCGAGCAAGCTCACTTGCGAAGCGTTGCGGGCGGGTATTTAGTATCTATTATTAAATTTGCTTATTCTGATTCTTCCGGCTTTGCTTTTTCTTCTTCGTCTCCTGGCTCCTCTTTATCCTCTTTCTTTTTGTTAACAGTCTTTTTTTTCGTCTTTTTCTTCTCGTCTTTCTTTTCCGGCTTGTCCGTCTTTTCTTCTTTGGCGTCTCCGGTTTTCTCGTCTTTGCTCTCGTTCTCCTCGTTTTTATCTTCTCCGGAAACAACGTCTATTTTCCAACCGGTGAGTTTGGCGGCAAGTCGGACGTTCTGCCCCTGTTTTCCGATGGCGAGAGAAAGTTGGTCGGTCGGGACGGAAACACGAGCCTCTTTTTTGCTTTCGATGATTTTCACTCCCAGAACCTTTGCCGGAGAAAGGGCGTTTGAAATGAATTTCGCCACATCGTCGTTCCATTCAATGATGTCGATTTTTTCTCCACCGAGCTCGTCGATGACGGCCTGCACGCGGGTTCCCTTCTGGCCGACGCAGGAGCCGATCGGATCCACTCCGTCTTCGTTCGAAGCGACGGCGATTTTTGTGCGCGATCCGGCTTCGCGGGCCATTGTCCGGATTTCGACCGTCCCGGCGAATATTTCCGGCACTTCAATTTCAAAAAGCTTCTGGACCAAAGCCGGATGCGAGCGGGAAAGCATAATTCCCGGCCCCTTTGGATCAGCTTCGACTTTCATAATATACACTTTGAGGCGCTGGCCGATGCGATATCTCTCGCCGTCAACTTGTTCGGACGGGAAAAGGACGCCCGTTGATTTTCCGAGGTCGACAAAAATGTTCCGGCCCTCGATTCGCTGGATGACTCCGCTCACGACTTCGCCTTCTTTTTGCTTGTACTCGTCGTACATCGCATCGCGCTCAGCTTCGCGGATTTTCTGGATGATAACTTGCTTGGCCGTTTGGGCGGCCACTCGGCCGTAATCGCTTTTTTCCTCAAGTTTCGTCTCGATCACATCTCCAACCTTGGCGCCCGGCTTGATTTTTTGCGCTTCTTCCAGCGTGAAGTCCCGCTCCGGATTGTAGCGGGGAATTTTGATTTCATCCTCTTCAGTTCCAACAGACGGCAATTTCTCTTTTTTGTCTTTGGATTCTTTGGCGAGGGAGGGTTTTTCTTCTTTTGCTTCAGCTTCGCCCTCTTCCGTCTCGGGTTCAAAGATTCTTGTTGTTTCGTCGACCACTTCTTTCACGAGAAAGAAAGCGGCTCCGCCGGTCACTTCATCGAATTCGGCCCGGATATGCTGGCCGCGCTTCCCGTAGTCTTTTTTGTAAGCGGCGGCAAGCGCCGACTCGATTGCTTCAACGACTTTTTCCTTGGAAATTCCTTTTTCTTCGCAGATTTGGGCGATGGCGCCGCCGAATTGCCCGAGGCGGCCGGTTGATTGCTCTTCGGGCTGCTTTTTGATTTTTTTTAGTTTAGCCATATCATATTATATAATGCGAATCAACGAATAGACGCTAATCAACTAATCACGAATATTTATTCGCAGATCAGTGATTCGTTGATTGGCATAAGATTAGTGGATTAGCATTATATTTATAAAAAAGAGTCCGCTCGCACGGACATCACAACTCGCTTCAGGTATTGATACATTATCAAAAGAAAAGAAATTTGTCAAATTCAAGATTAAGGAAAATAAAAATCCCCCGCCGCCGCGGGGGATTTTCTTGTGAAACAATCACGGATTCGGGTTCTCGTTGCTTTGATCGGGTTCGATCGGCGTTTCGGGCGGAACCGGCTCCTGTTCGCGCTGGACGGACGGTTGGTTCCGGTTTGAGTCTTCGCCTTCCTGTCCGGCGCCGGTCTCTCCAAGTCCGTCGAGAGCCTTTTTTCCGGCTTCAAGGTTGGATACGATTTTTTTCACGTCGGCGTTGTCGGGATTGAGCTCGGCGATTTTCTTGAACTGCTCGAGTGCGTTCTTTTTGTCGCCAAGTTTGTCATAGACAAGTCCGAGGAAGTATCTCGCGTTTGAATAGTTCTCGGCCAACTTCACGGTCTGCTCGAGTTCCGCGCGGGCTTGCTCGTATTTCTCCGCTTTGTAATAGAAAACTCCGAGCTGGAAGGTGATGCCGGGATCATTCGGATTGATTTTCTTGCTTTCTTCGAGTTTGGCAATCGCCTGGTTGATTTCCCCGAGTCGATCAAAGCACACGGCGATCATAAACTGAGCCGGGATATAGTTGGATTTTCGCTCCACCGCTTTTTCGAAGTTTTGCCGGGCGGAAGCGATATATTCCTTGGCTTTGTCGGGAAGCTCGACTTTTTTTCCGGCGGTCTGTCCTCCGGCGTTTTTGGCGATTTCAAGGTCGGCCATCACAAGATATACCTGTCCGATTTGATAGAAGAGCGATGGATTTTTCGGATCATATTTCAGAGCTTCCATATAGTTGTCGCGGGCGGTTTGCTCGGCGTTGTCTTTTGAGCCGATGACATTTTGGTTGATTTGGGCGAGTTGTAGCAAGTTGTCGGGGTTTTTGGGGTTCAAGTTGATGGCGGCCCGGGCTTGGTCTTCGGCTGCGAAATATATGCTTGAAATCTGCGCCCGATCGTCCTCGGAAAGGTTGGCAAGACCCTTCTGCGCCACTTTGTCGTTGAGCATCGCGAAAAGCGCGACTGACAAATTGCGGTGATACAAGTCCCTGTTCGGATCAAGACTCACCACCCGCGAAAGATTGTTGACAAGGTCTTCGATTTTTCCTCCGCCAGCGTCGCCGGAAAGAGCCTTGTTGTACGCGGCGGCGGCCACATAGCGCTGGCCCTCGAGGAAAATCAGCGAAATGAAGCCGACAATGATCAAAACGAAAACGAAAGATAAGATGAGAGAAAGTCGCGGGGATGATGTTTCGCTGATCAGTTCTTCTTTCTTCCGGAAAACGATCGAAGTGAGAACGAGAAGCGAAGCCGTGGCGATCCACCAGAGAAAATCAATCGTCATATTGGACGGGTAGAAGAAAAAAGCGACGGAAAGGTATATCCAGAGCGAAGCGACGCCGATAAGAGAGTATGTTCCCTCTTCGCTTCGTCCGAAAATTTTCACGAATGAAGAAAATATGTGCGCGAGAACCGATCCAAAGAGAAACAAAATGGCAATCGTCCCGAGGAGTCCGGTCGATGCGGCGAGAGTGAAAAATCGGCTGCTTCCCTCGTTGAATTTCACCGACCAGAAATTGGTGAGATTTATCTCGGAAGGTTTGCTTTTGACATATGACAGATCGTAGGTTGAAATTCCCGGTCCGAGAAGAAAATTCTCCTTCCAGGAGCCCTTGAGAACGTCGAAAGACGCACTCGAGGAAAGTCCCACTTCAACCGGCAATTGAACGCTCACGATCGAGCGATTTTTTCCGATGAGGGTTGCCAGAAGCACGAGGGTGATCACAACCATCGGAAAGACGAGTGCGCGATTTTTTTCCTCGCTGCCGCTGCTGATGATCGCCAGGCCCAAAAGAATGGCCATTCCGATCAGGAAAATAACGAGCGCCGTCGTGAAATTGACCAGGATAAGGGTGAAAGTGAAAAAAAGGGAAAGGATGATAAGGGCGATTTTCACGAAAGGACGCTGTTTTTCAAGAAGCATAGCGACTGAAAGGATGAGAATTGCGCCTATATAGATTGAAAAGGCATAAACCGACCCGACTGAATTGAAAGAATTTTGAACCACAGCCGCGTTTTTGAAGATGAATTTCCCGAATATCTGCAGGATGGCGAAAAGATTCGCCAACGCCGACGAGCCGATCAAGATCAAAATAAGCGCTTTTATTTTTCCCTCGCTTGCGAAATTGTTGGTGATAACAAGAAAAACAGCGGCGAGGCCAATGAATGAAACGAGAGCCAGGTTTTCCATCCCCAGCGCGCCCCACATACTCTGGTCGCGATAGGCGGAAAATATCGTGTTAAGAGCCAGAATCAAGAGAAAAAACAAAAGCGGAACAAGAACAACATTTTTCTTGATTCGAATGCGGCCTTCCCAAGCCAGCTTTCCGATCCAAGCCAAAAAGGCGATTCCGCCGAGTCCGACGACGAGAATCTGCTTGTTGAGCTCAAGCACGCTGGGAACGACCGGCAAAAAGAATACCGGAACCAAAAAAACAAGCAAATATACGGCCCCGGTGATTATCCAGTCGATTACTTTGGGGATACGTGTGTCTTTCGGCGCTTGCGGCCGAGAAACCGGAGGCTGGACTTGTTGAGGAGCACTTGAAAAACCCACTCCGACAGGCGGTCTTTTTGGCGTCATCCCCTCTTTTCGAAGATCGATTTTCATTTTCGGTTTTGTTATTTATTAAGGTTGCTTGAATTATATTTTCAACAAAAAATCCCGCTTTTGATATAAATATGGGATGAATATCTATTTTGTTTTTTGCTTTTTCTGTATTGTACACGAACCAAATGTTTTGTGCAAATTTTTTGTTTCACAAAAAACGAAAAAAGGAAGAGTGAGCTATCCCGGATGAGATGAGGAGGAATTGATTTGATATGATGCCGCGAGGAATAAAAACGGCAATGCAAAAATAATCATTCCCTGCTTGATGTCCCAGAAGTAGTGGTCGAAGAGAGAAATGAAGAGAAAAGAAAATATTAAGAAACAAAATGAGTATGATGTCAAGCGTAATAATTCCGTATTACGCCGTAATAAAAGCGTAATACGCTTTATACAATAAAAAGGCATATATGTCAAAAAGCTGATAAATAAGAGAAAAAAACCGATAATTCCCAGCTCGGAGGCTACAAGAAGGAAAATATTGTGTACCGGCTGATATTGCCAGCCCGAAAGATCCGGATATGTTTGATGCTCTTCAAAAACAAATTGTCCTATCCCAATTCCGATCCAGGGATGCGCAGCAATTGTTTCACGTGAAACTCTTGAATACAGAATTCTTTCATTGAGCGACTGCTCCGAAAGAAGAAAGTTTAATTTTGAGTGTGAAACAATGTATGCGCTGAAAAACAAAAACAGAATTACCAAAGCGATCCACAAGCTCTTGCGCCGGTCGAAAAGATGCTTCAAGTTTTGCCACAAAAAGATGAAGCCTCCGAGGGCTAGGCCAAGTAGAGCTGAACGTGAAAATGTCAACACGAGCCCAAGAAGCAAAACAAGAAGCAAAATTATGACAGCTGGAGCTGGAACAGTGTTTAAAAAAGTTTCACGTGAAACATTGGATTGCCGGGTGCCGTGTCGGATTCTTTCGGTGAGTAGTCCAAGAAGAATGAAAATTGGAACAATCAGAAACCCGGCTAGGATATTCGGATGCGGAAATGTTCCATAAGCCCGGATATGTTTCACGCCGGAAACAATAATTTTGGCGACCCCGTTGATATCCGGGCCAACCATGCTTTCGCCTAGCCAATGAAGACCGAGAGACTGATTGCTCAAAAATTGGGCAATTCCCAGTGATGACTGAAAAAGACCGCTGGCAACAAGTGCGAAAAGGGCAATATTCAGCCATTTTGTGTTTTTCAAGATTTGAGCGGCAATGGCCAGAAAAAGAAACAGTTCCGCAAGAACAGCAAATCTATAAAAAGCCACAAGCCTAAAATCCGACCAGAATACAGAAAGACCGGTCCAAAGCAAAAAAAGAAGAAGAAAAATAAAACTAGTTTGTATAGGATCGCGGTTACAAGTAATAATACTATATAATTGACGCAATGTCAATTTTATTTTATTAATAATATATAAAATGCCGGGCATAGAAGATATCCTTGACGCATTATGATTATTGTTTTCTATTGTAATGTTTTTTTCAGGGCGCCGAATAAATTGACGAAACAGCCATTTTGTTGCAAAAATAAGAATGGTCGTCAGCATCAACAGATCCGCCAAGCTGAAACTGGGGGTCGTATATTCATTGAATTCCCCATTGAGAAACGAATGCTTCGTCAAAAACACTTTTCGGATGTTCAGCGAAAACGTGGCCAAAAACAAGACAACGAGCAATTTCTCCGCGTTTTCCCAAAACCAGATCAAGTTTTTCGTGAAACTGTTTCTCATATACACTGTTCTATTACACTATTCTATCATAGAACGTCGATTGACGAACAAGGCTTTTGGAAATATTATAAAAAAGCGTATGGGCTATTAGCTTACGCCAGAGGCGGACAGGCATCTGGCGGATCGAAATGATCGGGCCTATGGTATAGCAGCAACACGCGTCCATGGCATGGACGAGTCCGGGGTGCGACTCCCCGTAGGTCCACAAATGCAATCAAAAAAATTTCAACGCCGGATTGAAAACTTTTCTTGCGCAAAATGCAGAATGAAAGTCAAAGGCAATGGATACACCGACCATTGTCCCGCTTGTCTTTGGGGACGCCACGTCGATGTGAATCCCGGCGACCGCGCGGCGGGTTGCGGCGGAATGATGAAGCCGGCCCGCGTTTTCAAAAAAGGGGATGGATACGCAATCGAATATGTCTGCGAAAAATGCGGACACGAGTTTCGCGTGAAGGCGGCGCCGGAGGATAATTTCGAATTAATATTAAAATTGTCAAGTTTTCTCTCCCTTACCAAGGGGGAGATTAAGAGGGGGTCAAGATGCCCTCGTAGCTCAACTGGATAGAGCGGTCCCGTCCTAAGGGAAAGGTTGCAGATTCGACTTCTGCCGAGGGCACAAAAAGTTCTTTTGAAAACAAAAAAAAGGGGGTTCTAGGATGGAAAAAAAAATCATTCTTGTTGATATGGATGGGCCATTGGCGCAATTTGAGGAAACATTTTTGAAGGAGTGGAAAAAAATGTTTCCGAAGGAGCCGCATATACCGCTTCGGCACAGGCGGAAATTTTATCCCCGAGATGAGTATCCGGAAAAGCTGCGTCCCAAGGTGGAGCAAATCTATAAGGATAGGGATTTTTATCCCAAGATATCGCCGGTGGAAGAAGGGCTGCGGGCGATGCGCGATATGCTTGCTCTCGGGATTGAGGTGTTCATATGCACGACACCTCTTTCTTTCTACTACCATTGCGTTTTTGAAAAGTATGACTGGGTGGAAAGACATTTAGGGTATGAATTCACAAAAAGACTGATTCTCACCCGGGACAAAACTCTGATTCGCGGCGACCTTCTCATCGATGACAAGCCGGAAATCACCGGCATCCAAACACCCGCCTGGGAACATATCATCTATGATTTTCCCTACAACAGGCGCATCACTGGCAAAAGAAGACTGGTCCGGTGGAAAAACTGGAGGGAGATTCTGAAAATTTGAAAACAAAGGAGGCTGGTGATATGAAAAGAGCGGCGGAAAAGATTGTCAGTGGGCTGGATCAGCTTTCTGGCGTCTGTGAACGGCTGAAACTGGAAGGAAGGAGGATTGTTCTCACGACGGGAGCCTTCGACATTCTTCACGAAGGGCATCTCCGCTATCTGGAAGAAGCGAGAAGCTTTGGCGACGTGCTTGTTGTGGGGATAAACAGCGACGAATTTGTGAGGGGGCTCAAAGGCGCAAACCGGCCGATCGTCAAAGAAAAAGATCGCGCTTTTCTGGTGGCCGGATTCGGTTGCGTAGACTATACTGTTGTCTTCGATGACCGACTTGAAATTGTCGAAGCCGTTCGTCCGCATATGTTCGTGATGTTTGCCCAATCACATTGCAAGCCGCACGAAGGGAACCGGCCCTGGCAGCAGCAAATCGTCAAGAAGAATGGAGGTGAAGTGATTGTTCTTGACGAGCCGGGAAAAAGGCGATACAGCACGACAGCCCTGATCGAAAGGATCAGGGAATGCGGGCTTTGAATCGGCAAAAAAAAGTTTGATTTTCCCATCGGGCTATTGGTATAATTAAAATGCACCAATAGCCTTTTGTTTTTATGAAAATATACGAACCAAGTAGGCGTTCATACAGAAAAAAAATAGCAAAATCGAAAGGATGCAAGTTTTGTGATTTCGCGAAGATAAAAAACCAAATTTGCGAAAGTCTTTCCGGAAAAAATTGGCAAGTTATCGTCAATCTCTATCCGTATATGGACGGAAACTTGATGATAATTTCCAAAAGGCACGTTGAAGACATCAACGGAATGAATGATTTGGAAAGAACCGAGTTTTTTGAGGTGCTGGAAAAAACGAAAAAGAAACTTTCGAAAATTTTTGAAACCGATGATTTCAACATCGGCCTGAACATCGGAAAAAAAGCCGGCGCATCCATCAAGCATTTGCATTGGCAGGTGATTCCCCGCCGGGAAAAAATTCTCAACGCTTCGAATGTTTTCGGCGACCTGTATGTCATCACTGTTTCTCCTCGAGAACTCAAAAAAATGATTGATAAAAAATAATTTTGAATTTTATGCCCAAAAAAATCAATCTCGCCGTCATTTTCGGCGGGCGGTCAGGGGAGCACGAGGTTTCGCTTTCATCCGCGCGCGGCGTGATGAAAAATCTTGACAAGGAAAAATACAACGTGATTCCGATCGCGATCACGAAAGGCGGAAATTGGCTGATCGGTGACAAAGCGCGGGAGTATATGAAGGTGAATGAAGACAAAATCGGAAAAGAAGGCGCAATCAGCCTTGAAGATTCGCAAAAATTGGTGACGGTGAAAGATTCGGAACGGAATTTCTTCAACTACGCCGAAGGGGAGCTGAAAGAAAAAATCGATTTGGTCCTGCCGATTCTCCACGGGCCATATGGCGAAGACGGGCGGTTGCAAGGAATGCTCGACATGCTCGGCGTGCCGTATGTTTTTTCCGGAACGCTCGCGCACGCGCTTGGGATGAACAAACCGAAAGCGAAAATTGTGGCGGCGGTGGCCGGCGTGCCCGTGCCGAAGGATCGAGTTTTGAAAAAAGGAGAAGATATTGATATTGAAAAAATTATTTCGGAGTTGAATTTGCCGCTTATGGTGAAGCCTGCCGAACTTGGCTCGTCAGTCGGCATATCGCTCGCGAAAACAAATGAGGAATTGGAAAAGGGAATCGCGGACGCCTACACGCACGGAGACGAAATTATTTTGGAACAATATATAAAGGGAAAAGAATATACCGTAACAGTAATGGAAAACTCACCGTCTGGAAAAATAGAAGCGCTCGCGGTCACCGAAATCATTCCGCTTATCTCCGAGTTCTATGACTACAAAGCGAAGTATGAAGACGGGGGATCGAAGCACATCATCCCGGCGGAAATATCGAAAGAGGACGAAGAAAAACTCAAGGGCTATGCCGTCGCCACTTTCAAATCAATCGGCTGCCATGATCTTGCCCGCGTCGATTTCCTCTGGGGAGAAAAGGAAAACGAATACTATTTCACCGACATCAACACCATTCCCGGTATGACCCCGACGAGCCTCGCGCCCGAAGCGGCCGCGCTCGCCGGAATGAACTTCACGCAGTTTCTCGACAAGCTGATCGAAGGGGCGATGGGGAGGAATGAGAAATAAAATATAAGAGATAAGAAATAGGATACAAATAAATTTTCAAGAGTACTTAAATTTATCTGCGTGGAGTAATTTGAGTACTTTTTTGTTCGGGAAATATTTTATCAAAAGAAAAACCCCAACCGCCGCAAAAAAACGGAAAGCGTCGTGTTCAACGCTTTCCGTGCGGGTTTATCCTCTGAAAATTGGGTAAAATCCGTTTGCCTTCATTTTTTTCAGTGTTTCTGAAATATCTCTCGGAAACGTTGTAGATTGGCAGAATGTAGCGGTCTTGCCAAGCGATTTTTGATACCGGTTATACTCATTTTCGGAGGTCATTTCCTTGAGAGGGATATTTGAGTTTCCGCCAACGCCCGCTTTCACTCCGAGCGTCGTGCAAGTGGCGTAGTGATCCAGAACTTCGAGCATTTCAGGTGTGTCGCGTTCTGAATCAACGATGTTTACTTCGGGCATCGCGAGGCGCGCGAGAGCATAGATCAGCTCGTTCAACTTTTCATAATCGCCCATCGCGAATTTTCCGAGTCGCTCGCCTTCTTTTTGGGGTCGGGTTTGACCGGTCTTCATCACATACGGAATCCGTGTTCCGATATTCTTCAGTTCATTGGCGCTTGGGATGGCAACTCGGGCCGGGAGCGTACCCGGAAATTCTTTTTGAAGGTCGCGGATGTGATTGATTAATCCGCGGATCTCTTCCATCGGGTAGCGATTTAGTCCGAGAAGCACACCGAGACCGATTGAGTCAAATCCTCCGCGCAGCGCCCGAGTCTGTGATTCACGGCGGTTGTCATAATCTGCTTTTGGCCGCGAGCCCACTACATTCTGCGGATGCATTTCGGTATATACCTTCCGGTTGTAGGTTTCCTGAAAGACTCGGAATTGAATTGCAACATTTGTTTCGACCTCTTCATTTGCTTTACGCGCCGCATCTGCCACCATTGCGAAGCCTGTTTCAGTCAGGGGCTCGATATTGAGAATAATTTCTTCGAGCCCCTCGTTCGCCGTTTGCCGGATGACTTCAGCGACGATTTTTGCAATCCGTTTCGCGTAATTGTTATTCGAAATCTGCTTTTTCGCCGGGCTTCCCTCTAGATAGCAGATATGCGAATGGCCATTCTTCAGAACGGCACGTGTCTCTCGGATTATTTGTTCGAGAGTCAACGCTTTCCGTGGATACGCAACACCTTTTGCAATCGCACATTTCCGGTTTTCTTCTCCTCCGGGGCAATACGTGCAACTGTTGGCGCAGAAGTCGGACATATACACAACGCCGTAGAAGTGCATATCTTTTCTGAAGATCAAGTTGCGGACAGATTTGGCTTTCTCGAATATCCCGCGATTTTTTGCTACTTTGTAAGCTTCGGTAATGCTCGCAGGATTGCTTAGGTCTAGTATATACAGATAATCCTTTTCAAAATCCGCATACGCTTTCTTGGCCGTTTCAATTTCATTGCTAACTTTCGCCAAATTGACGTGGTATTCGGTAGTAAAATTATATTTTCTCATTTTTTTCTCCATTATTTTTTAAGGTTCTGTGTTAAGCCTTGATTGGAACCCAATTTTAGCTTAACGGAGTATTATATATCAAATTCAAATAGGTGTCCATAGAAACGCCAAAAAAGTCTATAAATTGACAATATAGACTTTATATAATACTATATAAATGATAACCATAAAGGCGTCATTATATAGAAATAGCGTCGCATTATGCTTCAAAATGAACTGGAAAAATTGGGACTAGATGATAAAGAAATCCAGGTATATTTGAGCCTTCTTGAAATTGGGGAAGCAAATATTGCGAAGATCACGAAAAAATCTGGCGTGAAAAGAACTACGGTGTATAACGCAATTGAATCGCTCAAGGGGAAGGGGCTCGTGAGCTCGACTATGAGAAAGCAAAGCACGCTCTATGTCGCGGAAGATCCGCGAAAGCTCGAGCAAGGCTTGAATGAAAAACTGCTTTCACTTAAAAACATTCTGCCGGAGCTCTTGTCAATCTCGAATTTCATCGACAAAAAACCTAAAATCAGGTTTTTTGAGGGAGTTGGCGGATTAAAGGATATCTATCTGGACACACTTAACTATCCAAGCCAGGAATTGATGGCGTGGATCTCGGAAAAGTATATGGAATCGTTCGATGAGAAATTTTTATATGACTATTATGTTCCCGAACGGGTAAAAAGAAAGATTTGGGTTCGGGCGCTCGCTCCGGATGATCCGAGCATCAGCCGGTTCAAAGAAGAGGACGAAAAATCCTTGCGCAGGACGCGGTTGATCCCAGCGGAAAAATTTCCATTCAGTGTTGAAATAAACTTGTATGGAAAAAACAAAATTGGCATTGTGTCTTTTGAAGAAAAAATCGGACTTATTGTCGAAAGTGAAAAGATATACGGCACACTGAAAAGCATTTTTGAAATCAACTGGCTTTGGGCGGAACAGAAAAATTCAATTTGAAATAATATCCCGGCGTGATAGGATAAACTTATGATCCAGAAAATCCCTCAACCCATAATTGAAATTATCCGAAAACTCGAAGCTGCCGGCTTTGAGGCGTTTGTCGTGGGTGGGTGTGTGCGGGATTTGCTGATGGATGTGGAGCCGAAGGATTGGGATGTGACGACGAACGCAAAGCCGGAAGAAGTGATGAAAATATTTTCCACCTATGCTCCGCCGGGCGGAGCTTCGGCGGACAAGCCCGGAAGTTTTTATGAAAATGCATTTGGGACAGTTGGGGTGAAAATTCCGAGCATGAATCAAAGCTCGACTTTTCCCTTTCTCGAGCGGAGCTCTCGAAATTCCTCAAAGCCAAGCTTTTCCGAGGTCGTGGAGGTTACCACCTACAGAATCGAATCGAAATATTCCGACAAGCGGCGGCCGGATGAGGTGAAGTTTGCGAAGACGCTGGAGGAGGATTTATCAAGGCGGGATTTCACGATGAATGCTTTGGCGCTGCGGATATTTAATCAAAGCTCGGCTTTTACCTTGCGAGAGCAAAGCTCTCGCAATTCCTCAAAGCCAAGCTTTTACGAAGTAATTGATTTGTTTGATGGGCAAAAGGATTTGAAAAATAAAGTCATTCGCGCTGTCGGCGACCCGAACGAGCGGTTTGACGAGGACGCTCTGCGGATGATGCGGGCGGTGCGGTTTGCAACGACACTCACGAATGAGAGCGAAGTAAAACGAATAAGGACAAATGCGGGGCCGAGGAAATTGAGCGAGAAAACTCCGTTTACTATCGAACCGAAAACGCTCGTGGCGATCAAAAAGAACGCAAAGAATCTGAAGTTTATTGCTCTCGAAAGAATCCAGGACGAGTTGAACAAAATTCTGGTTTCGGACTTTGCGGCGGAGGGAATCGAATTGCTGCGCGAGCTCAAATTGCTGCAATACATAATTCCGGAGCTCGAAAAAGGATACGGCGTGGGACAAAACCGCCATCATATATATACCATCTGGGAACATTCGATTTTGTCGCTCAAGAATTGCCCGTCGCCGAAGCTTGAAGTGCGATTGGCGACGCTTCTTCATGACATCGCCAAACCCGAGACGAAACGGGGTGAAGGCGCCTATTCGACATTCTATAACCACGACCACGTAGGCGCGCGGGTGGTCGAGAAGATTTTGAAGCGGCTGAAATATTCAAATGATATCGTACAGAAAGTGCGGCTCTTGGTCGACAATCATATGTTCTATTACAACGTCGATGAAGTCGGCGCTTCGAGCGTGCGACGGTTGGTGAAAAAAGTGGGGCTTGAAAACATCGACGATCTGATCGATTTGCGCGTTGGAGATCGGCTCGGTTCCGGCGTGCCGAAAGCCGTGCCCTACAAACTGCGCCACTTCAAATATATGGTGGATAAAATTTCTCACGATCCGCTGTCCGTCAAAATGCTCAAAGTGAAAGGGGACGATCTCATGAAAAATCTCAAACTTGAACCCGGTCCGAAAATTGGCGCGATTTTGGACGTGCTTCTTTCGGAAGTTATCGACGATCCGGACAAAAACAAAAAAAACATTCTACTTGCGCGCGCGAGGGAGCTTCAAAAAGAAAATCTGGAATCCCTGCGCGGAATGGCGAAGGAAAAAATAGAAGAGAAAAAGGAAGAAGATGACAGGGAAATAAAGAATCGATATTGGGTGAAATAATTTTTGTATCAAGTATCAAGTATTACGTATAAAGTATTTTGGAAAAATACATTATACTTCATACATAATACTTTATACTAAAACGTGGCTTCTCAGATTACTCACGTCGTTTATGCCAAAAAATATCTCGAACGCCATCCGGCGATGGACGCGGATTTGTTTTTGCTCGGGACGCTTTTTCCCGACATCCGGCGGGTGACAGACAAGGTGGGGCGACGGGAAACGCATGTCATATATGATAATCTTGATTTGGAATTCAAGGGGCTGTCCGCCTTTGAGGCCGGGTACCGTTTTCATCTCTGGTGCGATATGCGGCGGGAGGAAATTCTCAACAAATACGACTTCTATTCTTTGAAATACGCGGCCGAAACTGGGCATTTGGTCGCCAAACTGCTCGAAGATGAGCTTGTGTATGAAAAATATGCCAATTGGGAAAAATTAAGATGGCTTCTCGACAATCCGCCGGAGATCAAAACGGAAATTTCCGTTTCTCAAGAAACCATTGAGCGGTGGTACGCGATTTTGGCCAAGTATTTCGAAAAAAAACCGGATGAACGGACGCTCAAGGCCTTTTTGTGGAAACAAAGAAGATTGAGAAAAATTTCCGGGGAAATTGTTGACTTTGTCGCGAAATTGCGGAATAATTCAAAGGCTGTGGAAATTTTGGGGAAGGTTTGCGAGGAAATTTTATAACGGGCTGTGGTATAACGGTATTACGCACGATTCGGGTTCGTGTAATCCGGGTTCAATTCCCGGCAGCCCGACCAAATTTATATTTTATGAAATTCGTCATTGAAAGTCCAAAAGCGAGCGTTGCCAATTTTTTCCGCCAGGCGGGGTATGCTTTTCAGAAAAGGGAAGGCGAGGAAATGGCATTTGTGCGCAAAATGACCGACCAGCCTTTTCCGCGGTTCCATCTTTTCGTGAAAATCGTCGATTACAAATTCCACGTGAATTTTCACATCGACCACAAAGCGGCGAGTTATGAGGGGACGAGCATGCACAGCGGGGAATACGGCGAGGACAGCAAATTGCTTCAGGAAGAAGCGGAGAGGTTGAAGAATTTGTGAAATTTTATCCGGGAATTCATCCGGCGGAGCGCGGTGTTCCCGCCCCGCGTCAAAAATTTGGGCTTATAGTATAGTGGTAATACGCCGCATTCGCATTGCGGAGACGCGAGTTCGATTCTCGCTAAGTCCACCAAATATTTTGGTGCGGGGCGGGAATACCCTTTCCTCTTCCGCCTAATATAATCAAGTTTATGCACTATTGGCAAAGTATTATTCTGGGGATAGTTGAAGGGTTTACGGAGTTTTTGCCGATTTCTTCCACGGCGCATTTGATTTTGAGCGGGAAAATTCTAGGCATCAACCAGACAGAATTTGTAAAAAGCTTTGAAATTGCCATCCAATTTGGCGCGATTTTGGCGGTTGTCTGGCTGTATTGGAAAAAAGTGATTCTCAACAAAGAAATAATCAAAAAAATAATCGCCGCCTTTCTGCCAACGGCGGTTTTCGGTTTCCTGCTCTACAAAATATTCAAGGGCTATTTGATGGAAAACTTGTCTGTTATCGTTTGGGCGTTATTTTTTGGGGGTGTTTTTCTCATTATTTTTGAATATTGGCATAGAGAGAAGGCGGATGTCACTGAGGGCATCGAGAGCATTTCCTACAGAAATTGTTTTTTGATTGGAACTTGCCAGGCGATCGCAATGGTACCGGGCGTTTCACGGGCGGCCGCCACGATTTTGGGCGGATTATTTTTAGGCGTAAAAAGAAAAACGATTGTGGAGTTTTCTTTTCTTTTAGCTGTGCCGACGATGCTGGCGGCAACCGGTTATGATTTGCTGAAAACCGGATTTACTTTTTCAGCGGATCAATTTGGCCTGCTTTTCGCAGGTTTTGCCGTGTCTTTCTTGGTTGCTATTTTGGCTATTAAATTTCTGCTTCACTATATTCAGCGGCACGATTTCAAATGGTTTGGCTGGTACCGGATTATTATTGGTTTAATTTTCTTGTTGATTATCTTGTGATTTTTGCGGCGCGTCCCGCAATAGCGGAGCGATGAAGTGAGCACGGGAAAATAAAACACTTGAATTGCTTTTTCGAATAACAAGGACGTGTAGCTCAGCTGGTTAGAGCACTACATTCACACTGTAGGGGTCCTCAGTTCGAATCTGAGCACGTCCACATACGGAAGTGTGCGAGAGTGGCTGAATCGGGCAGTCTCGAAAACTGCTGTGCCAGAAATGGCACCGGAGGTTCGAATCCTCCCACTTCCGCCA